>ERZ780128.126-NODE-126-length-36688-cov-34.815467_pt1 | contig 36688 bp, 34 predicted proteins | sample MGYA00511170_ERZ780128 | MGnify/ENA primary metagenome ERZ780128 (study PRJEB29588, sample SAMEA1970465) | human gut metagenome | biome: human gut; feature: human-associated habitat; material: faeces | place: Denmark | collected 2008/2010 ...
GCTAAATCATTACCTCTGTTGAGGTGAAAAACTCATAAATAGTTCATTTTTAGCTATTCGGCTGATTTTAGCGTAATTTTATTAGAAAAATCGCAAAAAGACTTGCATATTTTCTGATTTTTATTTATCTTTGCACCCATATTACAAAATTATAACATATAATTATACTCTTATGGGAGGCATTTTCGGAACTATTTCCAAGAAAAGCTGTGTCGCTGATCTCTTTTACGGCACAGATTACAACTCACATCTCGGCACACGCCGGGGCGGTTTGGCAACCTACAGTAGTGAGAAGGGCTTCGTGCGCTCTATCCACAATCTGGAAAGTTCATACTTCAGAACGAAGTTTGAACCTACACTCAACAAGTTTGAAGGAGCTACATCGGGCATCGGCGTGATTAGCGATACAGATGCCCAGCCACTCATCATGAACTCTCATCTTGGCCGCTTTGCCATTTGCACTGTAGCTAAGATAGTAAACAAGGATGAACTTACTCAGCTTCTGCTCGAAAAGAACATGCACTTTGCAGAGATGTCTTCGGGTAGTACCAATCCTACTGAGTTGGTGGCTCTGCTTATTATTCAGGGTAAAACCTTCAGAGAAGGTATCGAAAACGTTTTCCATCACATCAAAGGTTCCTGCACCATGATGATCCTTACCGAGGATGGCATCATCTGTGCGCGTGACAGTTGGGGACGTACTCCAATCATCATCGGCAAGAAGGAAGGTGCCTATGCGGCTTCCAGCGAAACCACCTCGTTCCCTAATCTCGATTATGAAACAGCATATGAGGTAGGACCAGGCGAAATCGTGAAGATTACAGCTGATGGCATGGAGCAGATCCGTCCTGCCAACAAGAAGATGCAGGTTTGCTCTTTCCTCTGGGTTTACTACGGATTCCCTACATCTACCTACGAGGGCAAGAATGTAGAGGAGGCGCGTTTTACCAACGGCTTTAATCTCGCCAAGACCGATGATGTGGAGGTAGACTGCTGCAGCGGTATTCCTGATTCTGGTACAGGTATGGCGATGGGATATGCTGCCGGCAAGGGTGTGCCTTACCAGCGCTGTATTGCCAAGTATACTCCTACATGGCCTCGCAGTTTTACTCCTAGCAACCAGAGCATGCGTTCACTGGTAGCCAAGATGAAGCTGATTCCTAACAAGGCGATGCTGAAGGGCAAGCGAGTATTGTTCTGCGATGACAGTATCGTTCGTGGTACCCAGCTTCGCGACAATGTAAAGGTGCTTTTCGACCAGGCTGGCTTGAAGGAGTGCCACATGCGCATAGCGTGTCCTCCATTGGTATATGGTTGTCCGTTCATCAACTTCACTTCTTCCAAGAGTGATATGGAGCTGATTACCCGCCGTATCATCGAGAAGTTTGAGGGCGATGCCAACAAGAATCTTGAGAAATACGCTACCACCGGTTCTCCTGAGTATCAGAAGATGGTAGATGAGATTGCCAGCCAGTTGGGCTTGACTTCCCTGAAGTTCAACACCATCGAGCAGCTGGTAGAGGCTATCGGTCTTCCAAAGTGCCAGGTATGTACCCATTGCTTTGATGGCAGCAGCGCATATACTCTTGATGAGTTTGCTGATGAAGACTAAAATAAGAATATAAGTTCTTGATAGATAATAAGATAGGTCTAGCGACCCCGCAAAACGCGGTGTAGCTAGACCTATTTTCTTTTATTTTATTTCTCGGCAAAATCATCTTTTGCATAAAATGTATTATTTTGCATAGAACGTAAACTTGTTCTTGTAATCTCTGTTCACGCAGACGGTTGCCTTGCGCTGGGAGAGATTGTATACCACCGACCACTGGGTATGGCTCGTTGGATTGCCTGGAGTTTCTGCCTGACTCACACCATTGAGCAGATTCATGGCTCCTTCCTCTGACAACTGGTTACTGTTCTGCTTGATGACGAATTCCATCATGTCGTAGCGGGTCTTGCCGTGGTTCGAGAGTTTCGGACCTTTATCTGAACATGCCATGGTTTCAGATACATAGAAGTTGCTGGCATAGCGCTTTTCTATCACCTCGCGGGTGTTTGGCAATACGTCAGGATATTTGAAATGAGTCTTTCCGTCTTCACCCGTATATTCATCGTCGATGTAAATCTTGCTTTGGTGATCCTTGTCATATACGAATTCTACGATGGCATAACGGCCCGTGGCATCTGCCATGTAGAAATGATAGTTGCCGTCATTATCCGGTATCCAGAGGTCATATCCGTCCAGAATCTTGAGAGCTTCATCTACCGTCTTGGCATGATCCAGCATCATACGTAAGGCAACTGTTGTTGTCAACTTCTTTCCTGTGCTAGCCTGCTGGGTTGGCTTGCCGTCAAGATGAAGAACGGAAACGGCAAAGCCTGCCTCGTTCATGCCGTCCATCAGAAGATATGGGAATGCCATGATATAGGACAGGTCTTGCGTCTTATGTTTCTCAAACTGTTCCTTGTTATATAGGATGTAATGCCAGAGATCCTGCCGGTAACCTATCCAGTAGGCATCCACCATGCTGATGGATTTCAGTCCACCTTCTGGAGCCGTGCGAACCAGGGCTGCTGCAATCGGTTCATTATCGTGAGAGTAGTCAAAGTTGCGCCCCATCAGATAATCACCAGTATCTGGTGTCGTAACAGCAAAGGCACTGCAGCCGGCATCCAGCTTGACTCTTGCCTTGAGCCAGGATGGTGTTTTGTCGCAGAGGGTTTTTAATACGGCACCAATCAGTTGGGTGTTGTCGGTAAGATTATAGCCTGATATGGTAGAGAGTTTGTAATCCTCCGTATAGTCAAGATAGAAGAATCTTCCGTCTTTCAAGTCCTGGATAGACCGGACCATCTCCAGTTTCTTGGCATCGGTCAGTAGACTGGCTGGTACGTCCTGATAGTGTGCCTTATTGTTTACTTCTGGGCTGTCATCATCGCTGCATGAAGATAGCAGAAACATACAGAATGTGATGCTGAAACTTAAGCATAAAAACAGAAACCATTGTATGTGCTTACTGTTGAAAGTGATATTCTTTTTCATACGTAATTAGTATTAAATGATTGATAAATGATTTGAATTTTCAAATGCAAAAGTAATGGAAAACCACTCTCGGTAGGGAGAAAAGTACACTGAAAAATGCTGATTTTTCTGGAATTATAAAAAAATATCCCTCAAAATACATCAAAACCAATCTTTTTTATTATTTTTGCAAGAAGAAAAAGCGATTCGTCTGTCTGTGCAAAATGATTCGTCAGTCAGGGCAAACCTGCCTCATCTGTCAATACGAAATAATTTATCTATCCATTATGAAAATGAAAGAAAAGAACGCAAAGAAATCTAAGATACATCAGTTAGGGTTCTCTTTTCTGAAGAGAGAATCTAATTACTTGGACCGCCAACGTCAAGCTATCCTTGTGTGTTTCTCCGTGATGCTCTCTTTGGGCATCCTGTCAAATATCCTGGGCTTTTCTGGAGCCTTTGATCCGTTTTTTACCGTGTCTAACATCGTTTTTCTGATAGTCGTGTTATCCTCCTTCATGGCTTATCTCTTCGGGAAAATCCCAATGGTGAGGGCAATTGTTTGTATCGCTATCGCCACCCAGTGCTTTATCGGAGCCGATATCCTCTACAGTGCCTTTATGCCTACGCTGAAAGATAACAGAATGGTGATTCTCATCAATATGCTTATCCTTTCAGGCAACATGTTTTTCTCGCTGGCGGCTTATCAGGCGCGTCTCACACGCTGGCTGGTGGGAATAGCTTTTGGGGTTTATATATTGAGTGTGATTGTAACGGGGGATGAATCGCTCATGGATTATTTCTTCATGATGATGCTCATATTGCTTTTTATCAGCGTGCTGAGTCTGGCTGTTGCCAGAAACGGTGAGTATCTTGTCAATGCGAACAGAACGTTGCAGCGTGATGAGGAAGAACTGCTCCAGGTGCTGAAGATAAACAAAAAGCAGATTAAGGCATACGTGGCTCTGGCGAAGGAAAGGCATGATGTTAAACTTACCGCGCATTTGCTGGATCTTCTGGGTGAGGCTTCGCAGAAGAATGTCATAGACAATGTGATGCAATATCTCCAGACCCGCGAATTGAGCAAACAGAACATAGAACGCGTCTTTCCCGAGTTGAGTGCCTCTGAACAGGAAATCTGTTACCTTATCCTGCAGAACAGAAAGCTGAGTGAGATTTGCACACTGCTCAACAAGTCGGAATCGAACATCACTACCCAGCGGGCCAACATCAGAAAGAAGTTGGGAATGGGCTCAGCTGATAACCTGAAGAAGGTTCTGGAGAAGCGCATAGCTGAAAGCCAGTAGGCCGATGAGGCTGATACTGAACCATATCCTGTTATTTTCGGAAATTTTGAACATATTGTGATAAGATGTGAATAGTCATTTATCACCTAAAAGCTGTACCTTTGCACCCAGATAATAAATGAAACGTAAATCAATAGAAATCATTAAGAAGAAATGAAGAAAATAATCATCTTATGTTTCGCGCTCGGAGCTTTCCATACACTTGGCGCACAGGAGACGCTTACGCTCAGCCAGTGCCTGCAGATGGCAGTGGATAATAACCTGTCGCTCCAGAGCAGCCGAAACGAAATAGCTAAGGGAAAGTACGCTATCAGCGAAAATCAGGCTAAACTCTATCCGCAAATCAATGCGGTGGCACAGCTCAACGACAACTTTACGCCGCCTGTTTCGGTTACCGACGGCTCGGCTTACGGCAAGCCTTATAATGTAACCAAGACGTTGCAGTATAATGCTTCGGCGGGTGTACAATTACAGATGCCACTGTATAACCAGATGATTCTTACCGCCATCGACATTACCAAGATTGCCGATAAACTCAACCAACTCTCTTATGAGAAGGCGCGTGAAGACCTCATCGTGCAGACTGCCAAGATGTATTACATGGCGCAGAACACATCTGAGCAGATTCGTCTGACGGATGACAATATCAAGCGACTGGTAGAACTCAGAAACATCACCCAGGCTTTCTATGATAACCAGATGAGTCTGGAGGTAGATCTGAAGCGAGTGAATCTCAATATCGAGAACCTCACCGTGCAGCGCGATAACGCCATCGCCATGCTCGAACAGCAGTATACCATGCTCAAGTATGTGATAGATTATCCTGCCGAGAAGGAGATGAAGGTGACAGCCGTAGATCCGGGAAAGATAGAGATGGTGAAGGCTGACGGACTGGATACGGGACTCTACGAACTCCAGTTGCTGGAACAGAAGAAACTGCTCACCCAGAAGCAGACCAAACTAGCCAAGGACGGTTATCTGCCATCGCTCTCGCTGACCGGAAACCTGATGTATTCTGCCTTTACCGATAGGATAGATCACTGGATTCATTCGGGCGAGTCAAACCACTGGTATGGTTCCAACGGTCTGGGCATCCAGCTGCGAGTGCCTGTATTCGATGGTTTTGAAAAGCGTTCTAAAATCAGAAAGGCGAAGATAGAGGAGGAGAATGCACGCATCGGTTACGAGGACGCCCTGAAGGGACTGCAGGCAAACTATATGAATGCGGTGAGCGAGGTGAACAACAGTCAGCGCAACTACAAGAAACAGTTTGATAATTATACCATGGCGCAGGATGTTTACAACGTAACGGCCGACCAGTATAAGGAGGGTGTGGCTTCGATGACAGCGGTGCTGCAGGACGAGATGCGCATGAGTGAGGCGATGAACAATTATCTCACAGCCTACTATCGCTACAAGGTTGCCAATCTCTCGCTGCTCAAGTTGACTGGACAGCTCAACCAGATTTCGGTTGCTAAATAACGGAGAAGAATAAATCATTAAAAAATAAAATATAAACAGGAAAACGGGATGTAAAAAAGTTTACTTCATATTCCCTGATTCCAAATTACAATATAACTATGGAACAGAACGAAAATACAAATGTAGAAACAGCAGAGGCTACACAGGTATCTCACGAAGAAACCAGGAAGAAACTCAAGAAGCAGCGCGTAAGACAGATTGTTGCCAGTCTGATAGGTGTTGCCATTCTGGCTTTCGGACTCTGGAAAATCGTATGCCTCTTCCTCGATTATAACTCTAACGAAACGAGCAATGATGCTCAGATAGAGCAATATATCTCACCGGTTAATCTCCGTGCATCCGGCTATATCGCCAAGGTTTGCTTCAGAGAACATCAGGAAGTACACAAGGGAGATACCCTCCTTGTGCTCGACGACCGGGAGTATCGTATCCGTCTGATGGAGGCTGAAGCAGCCCTCAAGGATGCCAAGGCAGGAGCCAATGTCATCAACGCTACAGAGCAGACCACCGAGACATCCGCTTCTATCTATCAGGCATCTATCGATGAAATAAATGTACGACTTGCCAAACTTGCCAAGGACTGCGAACGCTATCGCAACCTGGTAGAAAAGAAGGCGGCTACTCCTATCCAGCTCGAACAGCTGGAGGTGGAATATGCTGCTACCAGGAAGAAACTCGAAGGGGTAAAGAAGCAGCAGGCTGCTGCCTATAAGGGAGTAAACGAGGTAACTACCCGCAAGCAGAATGTGGCTGCCTCCATCGAGCGTGCCGAGGCTGCCGTAGAGATGGCAAAGCTGAATCTCTCTTACTGTGTGGTAGTGGCCCCTTGCGACGGTAAACTGGGTCGCCGCTCTATCGAGGAGGGACAGATGGTAAATGCAGGAACCACCATTACCTACATCATTCCAACCAACAACAAATGGGTGATTGCCAACTATAAGGAAACCCAGATAGAGAATCTCTATGTAGGACAGAAGGTGCGTATGACCGTAGATGCCATCAGTAACAAGGAGTTTGAGGGTACGGTGACCGCCATTTCTGGTGCTACCGGTTCGAAATATTCGCTGGTACCTACAGACAATTCTGCTGGCAACTTTGTCAAGATTCAGCAGCGTGTGCCTGTAAGAATCGATTTCAACAACCTCAGCAAAGAGGATAATGAGCATCTTGCTGCCGGCATGATGGTGGTTGTCAAGGCTGAGAGAAAGTAAAAAACAGCTAGATGGAAATGAAGTAATATATGGAAGAAGAATATAAGAATTATCCGTTTTATGATTGGGTGCCCAAACCGCTCGGCATCATCTTCATGATCATCCTCTTCGTGCCGATGATTACGATGAGTGGCGTCTATTCTGCCAACAGCGGCGAGATGATGAGCGGGCTCGGCATCCAGTCGGAATACATCGCCTTTGCGGGCTTCTGCACCTCGATAGGAATGGCGGCTTTCTCGCCGTTCTTCTATGATCTGGTGTGCATCCGTAGAGAGAAGATGATGTGTATCGTGGGCTTCTCCATTCTCTTTATCCTCAGTTTCGTGTGTGCCCAGACCGACTCGCTGTTCATACTCGGACTGTGCAGTCTGCTGATGGGTTTTGTCCGCCAGACGCTGCTGATGGCGCATCTCTTTGTGCTCATCAGATACGGTTTCGGAATAGAGGCTACGAGGAATATCACTCCGGGATGCGAGCCTACTACCGAGGAAGCATGGGATGCGGTAGATTCGGAGAAGATGGTATCGCAGCCGGTCATCTATCTCTTCTTCATGATTATCGGACAGTTGGGAACCTGGCTTACGGCATGGCTTGCCTATGCCTATGAGTGGCAGTATGTTTATCATTTTATGATGGCATTCATGCTGGCGGGCATCATCATCGTGTTCTTCACCATGCCTTATCATAAGTATCCGATGCCTAAGTTCCCGATAACGATGTCGAAGTTTGGCAATGTTACGGTGTTCAGCATCATGCTCTGTTCGTTTGCTTATGTCATGGTTTTCGGCAAGACGCTCGACTGGTTTGATGATCCTACTATCCGTTTCTCTTCGGTGGTCTGTCTTATCTTTACCGCTCTGTTCATCTATCTGGAGAAGACGAGGCGTTCACCTTATTTCATCATGGAGGTGTTCCAGCTCAGGGTCATCAACTACGGCATCCTGCTCTTCTTCCTGCTGATGGTCTGCAATTCGAGTGCCATGTTTGTCAACGTGTTCACCAATGTGAGCATGAAGATAGATAACTGGCAGAACGCCACGCTAGGCAACTGGGTGATGGTGGGCTATACCGTGGGACTGATATTCGCCGTCATCGCCCGAGTCAAGAATGTTCACCTGAAGTGGATGTACTGTCTGGGTTTCCTCTTTATCGGAGCCTATGCGCTGTACATGTATTTCGAGGTACAGAACGACGGTATGTATGAGCGTATGAAATGGCCTATCATCATCCGTTCTACGGGAATGATGCTGCTCTATTCGCTCATCTCCACGATTGCCAACCAGCGCATGCCTTACCGTTTCATGTCAACCTGGGTGTGCATCATGCTTACCGTTCGTATGGTCATTGCCCCTTGCATCGGCTCGGCGCTCTATACCAATGTGCTGCAGTACAGACAGCAGTATTATGTAACCCGCTTTGCCCAGGATTACGACCGCACGAGCATAGAGACGGCGAAGACTTACGACCAGACGGTGAGAGGCATGCAATATCAGGGCAAGAGTGTAACCGAGGCGCAGAATATGGCTGCCATGAGTACGAAGGGAAAGGTACAGGTACAGGCCACACTGGTGAGTATCAAGGAGATGGCCGGCTGGACCTTCTACGGCTGTCTGCTGTGTGCCGGACTGATGCTCGTTCTCCCTTGGCGCAAGCGCAATATCGGGGAACTGACGCGTGAGTATCTGCTGAAGAATGTAGATGTGAAATCCCTGGGAAGAAGGTAGGGGAGTGCTAAAATATCATAAAAGATACAGGCTGCTCATCTGATGAATGGATATTTTTGTTATCTTCGCAGTTAAATCTGAAGATAACAGACCCATATTCATCATGAAAATAACAGATAATATCATCATATATGAGGCTCATGAGTTTCCTCAGCTGTTGATGCAGCCTTTCTACTCCGACTATGTCGGAATCGTAATCTGTCATCAGGGGATGTTCCGTTTCTGCGTAGACGGAACATCCTTTGTTGCATCTGAGGGTGAAACCGTTTTCCTCTCCAAAGGAGTGATGTTTCATGTGCAGGAAGCGGGCAAGAACCTTAAATATACCCTTCTTTTTTACCGTGCTGAACAGATTCGTCACATGTTGGGCAATACCGTGGTTACCATGCGTCTTTATGCTACGATTTATCCCAAACCCTGCCATGTCAGGACGACGGGCTATGAGGATATGCTTACTTCCTATGCCATGATGCTGAGGAAACTGGAGCTGGAAAAAGAGAAGAGTGGTGAACTGGATGCCTATTGTGTGCATGAGCAGAAACTGTTGCTGATGGCAGTTACCTACCGTTTGTGCAGCATCTTCTCGGCATCGTTCAAGGCTGCCGGCAAGGAGATGGAACGGAAGATTGCCATCTTTGAGTCGCTGGTGCTGCTGATAGAGAAGAATTATATGCGTGAGCGCAGTGTGGCTTTCTATGCAGATGAACTCTGTCTTACACCGAAATATCTGTCGGTACTGGTCAAGTCGGTTTGCGGTCAGACGGTCCAGCAGTTGCTTTTCAAGGCGATGATCCGTCGCAGTATCTATCTGATGAAGAACACCACGAAGACGATACAGCAGATAGCCAATGAACTCAGTTTTCCCAATGCTTCAGCCTTCGGAACCTTCTTCAAGAAACATACCGGTCTGTCGCCTAAGCATTACCGTAATTGGGAAGAGGGGAATGAACCGCCTTCTTTCAAATAAAGGTTTCATCCTATACCTATAAAATAAAAAAGGGACAGAGGACTCGTTCTGTCCCCTGTCCCGAAACTGTGATATAACTAAAACAACTGAGCGAAAGCTTCGGCTGTCTTTCCTGTATAGGTCTTCATCTCTGTAACCGGCTTGTAACCGAAATCCTTGAAGGCAAGGAGCTGTGTGGCAACAAACTGGTGGTCGTCAGAGATGCAAGCCTGTAACTTCATATTACCCATGCTGATGGCAGAAACAGGGAAGTTGCTGATCGCTGTTTCTACATCCTTTGGGGCTGCGCTGAGGATATTCTCAAGTTTTCTTCCATCCTCTGCAGAATATTCCTTCTCTTTTATCTTAATCACACTGTTGGTAGGTTGATAGATGAGCTTGACTGTCAAACCCATGAAACCTTTCTTTACCTGTACATCCTGGAGTGCCAAAACATCAGCACCCATCTCTAAATGATTAATCTTTGCCATAATTTTATACTGTTATTTGCTTCTTCTTAATTCTTGAAAAATAATATATATTGAACTGTTTTTTGTTTTGAATAGGGGTGTAGCCAGTCTTATCGCAAATCTTAGGAAAGATGCGATAAACCTATATGATATTTTAAAAAGAGAAAAGAATAAGCACTAACAGAGCAGACGCCGCAGGCAAATGACATAATACTTGCTGGCGACATCAAAGTGGATTGGGGCAGTTTCCTGTCGGAAAGGCTCCATGCCACCTTCTATAGCTGATAAAAGGGATGATAAATAACGGATTCTATTTGTAAGCAATCTGCTGGCAGTCTGACTGTTGTGCATGTTGCCACTTGGCAATAAGCGCTGCGGACGGCTGCTACAGATGCGGTAAGCAAGCTGTGAAGCGTTTTCAAGCTGTGCCTCAAGCTGGCTCTTGTCATACTCAACCTTCGCCAAGCCATCTTTCTTATGGCTTGCATCTTCGGTATAAGAATCCTCGGGAGTAAAAGAAATAGAGGCAGCAGATACCTCTCCATAGCCTGAGAAGACCATGGACATCAGAAAAAGAATGTATAGTATCAACTGCCTCATATTTTTATATTTAATAACTTCTTGCGATGATGACACGGGCTACGGCTGGCTTGCCGCTTACCATATCTACACCTGGAGTCTGCTCGTAAGCGAAAGGCACGCAGCGGATGGTAGCCTGAGTCTCCTCCTTGATCTTAGCCTCGGTCTCGGCTGTACCGTCCCAATGGCAGAGGAAGAAACCACCGTCCTTCACACGCTCCTTGAACTCCTCGTAGTTGTCGCACTCATAAACGTGAGCATCACGGTAAGCACGAGCCTTCTCGAAGATATTCTTCTGGATGTCTTCCAACATGTTCTTTACGCGCTCAACGATGCCGTCGAAGCTTACGTTCTCCTTCTCCAAGGTATCACGGCGCATAATTTCGATGGTGTTGTTCTCCAAGTCACGGCCACCCATAGCCAGACGAACAGGAACACCCTTCAACTCATAGTCAGCGAACTTGAAGCCAGGACGCTTTGCAGGGTTATCATCATACTTCACGGTGATGCCCAACTCGCGGAGCTGGTCGATGACAGGCTGCAACTTAGCAGTAATCTGAGCCAACTGCTCGTCGCCCTTGTTGATAGGAACGATAACCACCTGGATAGGAGCCAGCTTTGGAGGCAATACCAGACCGTTATCATCGCTGTGAACCATGATGAGGGCACCCATCAGTCGGGTAGAAACACCCCATGAAGTAGCCCATACATACTCAGGCTTGTTCTCCTTGTTCAAGTATGTTACATCGAAACTCTTGGCGAAGTTCTGACCCAGGAAGTGAGAAGTACCGCTCTGGAGAGCCTTGCCATCCTGCATCATTGCCTCGATGGTATAAGTGTTGAGAGCACCTGCGAAACGCTCAGTCTCACTCTTCACACCCTGCAATACAGGAACACCCATGTAGTTTTCAGCAAAATCAGCGTAAACCTTGAGCATCTCCTGAGCCTTTGCCTCAGCCTCTTCCTTAGTGGCATGAGCGGTATGACCCTCCTGCCAGAGGAACTCAGAAGTACGGAGGAACGGACGGGTACGCATCTCCCAACGCATTACGTTACACCACTGGTTGCAGAGGATAGGGAGATCACGCCATGAATGGATCCAGTTCTTATAGGTGTTCCAGATGATGGTCTCAGAAGTAGGACGGATGATGAGCTCCTCATCGAGCTTTGCGTTAGGATCAACCTCAACCTCTTTGCCATCCTCTGTAGAACGGAGGCGGTAGTGGGTAACTACGGCACACTCCTTGGCGAAACCTGCCACGTGCTCAGCCTCACGAGAGAAGAAACTCTTCGGGATGAGGAGAGGGAAGTATGCGTTCTGTACACCTGTCTGCTTAAACATCTTGTCGAGCTGCTGCTGCATCTTCTCCCAGATAGCGTAACCGTATGGTTTGATAATCATACAACCACGAACTGGTGACAACTCAGCGAGATCAGCCTTTACTACCAAATCATTGTACCACTGACTGTAGTTGTCAGCGCGCTTGGTTAAATTCTTGAGTTCTTTAGCCATATTGCTTTATTCTATTTATTTTGTTTTTTATTTCTTCTGTTACTTATATATTAAGGTATAAGCATGAGCCTTCATCATCTGCTGACGGCAGTTCATCTGTCTGCAGGTGTCTGAAATCCTACTTTTAGGGATTTTCCACCCCCAAATAGGTGATTTCCTAGCTCTATTTCGACAAATACCCTTAAATTTGCATGCAAAAATACAAAAAAATATTAGAAAACTCTCCATTATGGAGAAAAAAGAGTTATCTTTGCAATTAAATAACATAAATATAGGAGATTTTAAAATGAAAAAGACTAATTTTGCAGTTGCAGGCCTCTCTTTGTGCTTGCTTTTCTCAAGTTGTGGAACCAATCAGAAGACAGGTACAGCTGTAGGTGCCGGTTCTGGTGCAGCTCTGGGTGCTCTCGTTGGTGGATTGCTCAACAATAGCCATCGTGGTACAGGTGCACTTGTTGGTGCTGCTATCGGTGCAGCTGTTGGTGGCGGTGCTGGTAACCTCATCGGAAAGCACATGGATAAGGTGAAGGCTGAGGCTGAACGGGTGAAGAATGCACAGGTTGAGACTGTAACAGATGCCAATGGCTTGTCTGCCGTTAAGGTAACATTTGCTTCTGGTATCCTCTTCCCAACTAACGGTTCTACTCTCAGCAGCAGCGCAAAGACTGATTTGGCTCAGTTTGCCGGTGTATTGAAGAACAATACCGACTGTGAGGTTTCTATCCAGGGTTATACCGATGCTACAGGTAATGACGGTATCAACTTGCCATTGAGCCAGAAGCGTGCTGAGGCAGTTTACAACTATCTCGCTTCTTGCGGTGTTACCAGCCGTCAGGTAAAGAATGTTCAGGGTTTTGGTTCTGCTAACCCTGTTGTTAATACTACTGCTGCTTGCGCCCAGAACCGTCGTGTAGAGGTTTACATGTACGCTAGCCAGGCTATGGTTAACGCAGCCAACAACGGTACATTGAAGTAATAAGTTTCATGCTCCCGGAAGGGAAAAACTAAATAGATGATTTTGAAGAAAATCAAGAATATAGTAAAATGGGTGGTGGTGCTGTTTTTCAGTACCACCATTCTTGCTGTAGTGGCATATAGGTTCATTCCTGTATATGTCACTCCTCTGATGTTTATCCGATGCTTCCAGCAAGTAGCTGATGGAGAGAGTATTACCCTGCATCATCATTGGGTTCCGATGGATAAGATTTCGCCTCACATGCCAGTGGCGGTAATGGCGAGCGAAGATGCGAGATTCCTGAAGCATCACGGTTTTGACTTCAATGCCATCGAGAGTGCGGCGAAGAATAATGCACGTGGTGGAAAGGTGCATGGAGCCAGTACCATCAGTCAGCAGACTGCTAAGAATGTCTTCCTGTGGCCTGGCCGTTCATGGACCCGCAAGGGATTTGAGGTCTACTTTACCTTCCTCATCGAAATGATGTGGAGCAAGCAGCGCATCATGGAGGTTTATCTCAACAGCATTGAGATGGGACCGGGTATCTATGGTGTGGATGCGGTTGCAGAATATCATTTCGACAAGAAAGCAAAAGATCTGTTTCGTGGCGAGTGTGCGCTGATAGCAGCTACACTTCCTAATCCGCGCAAATTCAGTTCGCTGCATCCTAGCGCTTATATGAAGAAGCGCCAGCGACAGATAGAACATCAGATGAGATTTATCCCTACCTTCCCTCGTGAGGGCGAAGATTTCGACCCGGGCACAGCTGTGGGAGGATATAGGGGAAAGTAATACTTAGTTTATAGTTTATAGTTGATAGGGGTGACCTTAAAATAGTTTTTTGCCTCAAATATTGATTCATGGATTTACTGAAAGACTTGAACGAAGCGCAGCGTGCTGCGGTAGAATATATTGACGGACCTTCGCTGGTGATAGCCGGTGCAGGTTCGGGTAAAACGCGTGTGCTTACTTATAAAATAGCTTATCTCCTGAGCCAGGGCATGAAACCCTGGAGCATCATGGCGCTCACCTTTACCAACAAGGCGGCAAGGGAGATGAAGGAACGTATCGGAAAACTGGTGGGAAATGATCTCGCCCAGCATCTCTATATGGGTACCTTCCACAGCATCTTCTCCCGAATTCTGAGAGCAGAGGCCGAGCATATCGGCTTCAACAACAACTTTACCATTTATGACGAAAGTGACTCGCGCTCGCTGATCAAGGCGATAGTGAAGGAGATGGGGCTGGATGATAAGAAGTATAAGCCTGCTGCCGTTCATGCCAAGATTTCGATAGCGAAGAATAACCTGATGAGTGCTGCGGCTTATGAGAGCGATGCGGCTATCTTCGAGCAGAACAAGCGTGCGCAGATGCCTGAGGTTGGTAAGATTTTCGTGGCTTACGTGCAGCGCTGCAAGCAGGCCAATGCCATGGATTTCGATGATTTGCTGACGCTTACCTATCAGCTCTTCAGGGAGCATGAGGATATTCGCCACAAATATGCCGCCCGCTTCGATTATGTCCTGGTGGATGAGTATCAGGATACCAATCACGTTCAGATGTCTATCGTCATGCAACTCTGTCAGGAGAAGCAGCGTGTTTGTGCCGTGGGTGATGACTCGCAGAGTATCTATAGTTTCCGTGGTGCCAATATCGATAATATTCTCAACTATCAGCGCCAGTTTCAGGGTACGCGTCTCTTCAAACTGGAACAGAACTACCGTTCTACCCAGACCATCGTTGAGGCGGCTAACAGTCTGATCAAGCATAACCGCAACCAAATTCCTAAGGATGTGTTCAGCGAGAATGCGAAGGGTGAGAAGATTCAGTATAAGCCTGCTTACAGCGACAAGGAAGAGGCGGCGATTGTGGCGAAGGACGTGAAGCGTATCCGGCGCGAGGATGGCTGCCAGTATAGTGATTTTGCCATTCTCTACCGCACCAATGCCCAGAGCCGCAGCTTTGAGGAGGAGTTCAGAAAGCAGGGTATTCCTTATCGCATTTATGGCGGACTGAGTTTCTACCAGCGCAAGGAAATTAAGGATATTATTGCTTATTTCCGTCTGGTGGCGAATCCGGATGATGAAGAGGCTATCAAGCGTATCATCAACTATCCGGCACGTGGAATAGGGGCTACTACGGTGCTGAAGATTGCTGACTGTGCCCATCAGAACCAGGTGAGTTTCTGGGAGGTAATCGGTGCCCCTGAGCGGTATGGACTGGCGGTAAACAAGGGTACGATGAACAAGCTGGAAACCTTCAGATTGCTGATTTCTTCGTTTATCGAACGGGCTCAAACTACGGATGTCTATGAATTGGGTGATGCCATTATCAAGGAGAGTGGTATCAGTCAGGATATCATGTCGGGCAAGGATGCCGATGATCTGGCACGTCAGGAGAACCTGGAGGAATTCTTGAGCGGTATGTCGGCTTTTGTGGAGGAACGCCGTGAAGAGGGTAGGTTTGATGAACTCTTCCTGCAGGATTATCTGCAGGATGTGGCGCTGCTTACCGATGCTGACAGCGATGGTGATAAGGATGAACCTCGTGTTTCTCTGATGACGGTTCATGCTGCCAAGGGTCTGGAGTTTCCTACGGTCTTCGTGGTTGGTTTGGAAGAGAATATCTTCCCAAGTCCGCTTTCTGCTGCTTCGCTCCGAGAACTGGAGGAGGAACGGAGATTGCTTTACGTAGCCATTACTCGAGCAGAGAAACATTGTATCCTGACGAATGCCAAGAACCGCTGGCGATATGGCAAGATGGAGTTTGATAATCCGAGTCGGTTTATCGATGAGATTGACGGCAAGTTGATTGATAGCCAGGATGAGGCTGGTGGAAGCTTGTTTGGCTCTATGTCTGACCAGCCGGAGTGGGCGAGAGCGCAACGTCCTCGCAGACCGTGGGAGGATGCTGAGCAGCCTAGATACAGTAGCAGGTATCAGAATTCCAAACCGGTAGCATCGCAGTTTGTGGCAGATCCTAAGCCTTCTCTCTTTGATGATGAACCAGAGACTTCACGTACTTCCGGACGCTCGTCAGTTTCCGGACGCTCATCTCTCTCTGAAGGCAATTTCAAGTCTGTTAGAGCGCTGAATGCAGCTAAACGTTATATGGAGGCGCATTCTTCTCATCCTGCTTCTCGCGGTACTGGATCTTCTGCAGCATCAGTTTCTTCTTCTACAGCTTCATCTGCTGGCAGTTCTTCTTGCGGTTTGCAGGAGGGAATGAAGATTGAACATCAGCGTTTTGGACGGGGAACGGTGTTGAAGATTGAAGGTACTGGTGAGAATACGAAGGCTACGGTTGAGTTCGTTCATTCTGGCACCAAACAGCTTCTGCTGAAATATGCCAAGTTTACGGTAGTAGATTAAGTTCAGTAGTCTGATTTTGCGTTTTTAATAATATATTAGGGCTCTTTAGTATGCTAAAGTACTAAAGAGTCTTAATTTTTTTGTGTAATTATTTGTTCTTCTTGTAACTTTTGTTTATATTTGTAGCATATTTACGAACGATATGCAAAAAAGCGTTTAATATTTAACTTATAAACAGAACGATTATGAAGAAATTAATGATGATGGCAGTAATTCTGCTTGCTGGTGTAGGAAGTGTAATGGCACAGAGCGATTACAAGCGCGGGATCTTTAACCATGTAGGTCTTAACGTGGGTGCAGGTACCGAGGGTATTAGTGTTGGTGTGGCTGCTCCTGTTACTAACTTCCTTGAGGTAGAAGCAGGTGTGAACATCATGCCATCTTTCAAACTGTCTGGTGATTTGGATGTAGATGTCAATACCAGTTCTTTGCCTCAAGTACCTGATTTTCAGTACCCAACCAGTGCAACCATTCATGCAGAAGGGGCATTCGACCGTACCACCTTTAATGTAAAGGCTAATCTGTATCCATTCGGTGGTGGCAGCAAGTTCTTTATCGCTGCTGGTTTGTCTATTGGTGGTGAGAAGATTGCTGAGGTTACTGGTTCTTGCGATGAACTTCGTGACTTCTCTAATAGATACTTGAAAGATAATCCAAACTTGGAGAGTCAGTTCCGTAAGGCTATATCAGCCAACTTGGGTGGTTACAACTTGGAGCTCGATGAGAATTATAACCTTCAGGGCGATATCCGTTGCAAGAATGTTCGTCCATACCTTGGTTTAGGTTTCGGTCGTCTGGTTCCTAAGAACCGTATCGGTTGCCGCTTTGAGTTGGGTTGCCAGTTCATGGGTAAGCTCAAGGTTTACCAGAATGGTAACGAGATAGATATCAATAAGGCATTGGAAGATGCTGGCGAGGATGATCTCTCTAAGTTTGTAAAAGACTTGAAGGTTTATCCTGTTTTGAAGTTCTCTCTTACAGGTAGAATCTTATAATATAGATAAAGAGTTATAAAAATAGATTGGGCAAGGCCATCTCTGGTCTTGCCCTTTTTGTTTCTATATACTATAAATTGAAAAAGCGTCCCCGCAGTAGCCTCACGGTCACTACGGGGACTTATAATTACTAACATCTAACTTTAGCATTTTTGTTTAAACTTAAAAACAAATTCTTTATGAGAGTAATTTCTCCATTATCTATAAACATAAACCAAGTATCTCATATATTGCAAGTAACTTGTATCCTGCAAATATCTTGTATTCTTAAATGCAAGTTCTTAGAAAAGTTAAACCCATAGACCAGTATCTCTACTAATATCTTGATTATTTTTATTTTATTGCTTTTTGTCTGTTTAATATTTAATACTTTTAAGTTCACAATGCAAAGATATAAAAAAATGGGTAAACTCCAAATTAATTTTGTCTTATTTTGTATTAAATGGCTTTTATTGTACTTATGCGGCGGTTTTTAAGGGTTAACCGGCAAAGTTAAGAGGGTGTATCATAAACATTCAAATGCTTTATGATACACCCTCTTTCTCAGGATTCTGAATATTTTCGTGTTTATAACGCTTCGTCTTCAGGACGTGGCATCTGTGTCTGGGGCTTCTGTTTCTTGCCTGACTTCATGAATAGTTTCTTTTTCTTGAGCCATGCGGCCTTGCGTATCTCGTATTCTTCGCGGTGGCGCTCCAAAAAATTATCTGCCATGTTTCGTTCCTTTTTTACTTTGCGTTATGAATGCTTATTCTTCTTTAAACTTACTGTAAATCACCTTGATTCGGATCGGACCAGATGCCACCTTCTTACCAGTCTTCTCGTCTGTGGTATAATCCTTGTTAGGATCATCCGTACCCACGATGAGTCGGGTGGAAGCGAGTGACATATCGTGATTGATCTTGGAGATGACGGTAGTATAGCCCTGTGTGGTTGTGATGACGTTTACAGGAACCAGTACTACTTTATTCCAGTTTCCCCCCTTGCCCTTGTTCTTATACATGGCAGAAACCAGGTTGGCGATATTCTGGAATGTATAGGCATTCTTGTAGGTGCCGGTACTGCTGTAGCTTGCCGTATAAGAAGTACGGCTATCTGCCAACTTGCTCTTTTCGAAGAACGACTGCAAACTGTCTTTCTGAACCATCAGGATGGTGCTTGGTGTAGCAAAGTTGTATGGGTTGTCTTCGTTGTCATTGTTGAGTCGTGGGAAAGAGATGGTAGCTGTGTTGAGCGTATCCTTCTCATGACCTTTCATGATATCTTCGATAGGGAGGGTAACCTCGGTGAAGATACCTGCCGGTGACTTGAGATAAGTACATTTCTTCTGATCCTGACTTGCCAACTCCTCCAAGTTCTCGGTATCGTTCTCAATCTTGTTGAGCTGCAACACCTCTTCTGTACCATCAAAACGGTTGTATCCGATTCCTACAGCAGTACTGTCTTTATTGATGGTCTTGTGACGGGTCCAGTAGAAGATAAGCTCTGTATTCCAGATCTTAGCCATGTTACCCGTACCACCTACATTCTTGATGTAGAAGCCAGGGCAGACGTTGTGCAGGAACTTGTAGTTGGTCTTGAAATACTCAGGATGTTCAGCGTATGTCTGCATGATGTAAGAACCATAGTTCTTGTATGTCTTACCACCTTTCTTGTACTCCTTATTCAAGTAAATCTTGAAGTTCTTGACGTCTGATGTATTGCTCAAGTTATAATTACTGCTCCAATGCTGGTTGTTTTCGCTTACCCAGCCTGCCTCTGCCTTGAAGGCATCATAATCAGAGTAATACTCCTGATCCTCTGACATCGGCTTGGTCATCTCATAGGCTGTCACCTTCATAGGGGCGATGGTGTCACCGTAGCTGGCGTTGTAAGAAACCAGGAGGTAGCATGAGTCAGCTTCGATAGAACCATTGTTTGCCTGTTTGATGTAATCGAGTGTATCTACAGAGAAAGTTGGCAATACGCTCAACTGGGTCATGTAGTCACCCTTTACATAGTTGCCGGTTTCCGGGTCTTTCATCTTTCCGATGAGCCCCGTGTTGTTGCGGCTCAATACGGCACCTGCTACTATAGACTTTGTGGTAACATTGAACGCTGAGTCTGAAATGTTAATGTTGTCTATCTTATTAGTGATGCTACCACCGATTCCCTCGGTGGTATCATCACATGCAGCGAAAGTAAGCGCTGCTATTACTAATACTGTTAAGAGTCTTAAAATTTTCATTATCCTTGTATGTATGTGTCTCTGTTGTCGGAATTTTATTCTGCGTCAGGACAAACCTTGTTGATGAAGTCTGCGTATGGCTCCTGGATATCTTCTCCCGGATAAGCCAGTACAGGCTTGTTCTTCTCCTTCGCATAATCAAAGAGAATCTGGTTAGCTTCTTCTTCACCTTCTACCACACCGTCGCTGTAGTCGATGGCGAGTTTGCCGAGTTCAATGAAGTTGAAGTCGTCCTGATAGCCGTCGAGCAGTTCAGACTTGGCATCGCGGAAGGCAACGCAACGTTTGAAGTTGGTACCCAGTTCACCCTTGAGTTCGTTGGTATAGAGAGCGGTAATCACCTTTGATTCTGCAAATGAAGGCTCTTCGCTGTAGGCTGTCTTTACATAGAATGGCACTACTGCGCTAGCCCAACCCTGGCAGACGATCACATCAGGCTGCCAGCGGAGCTTCTTTACGGTTTCCAATACGCCACGTGCAAAGAAGATAGCTCTTTCTCCGTTGTCGGCATATTCCTTTCCGTTTTCATCGGTACCCATTTGGCGGCTCTTGAAATAGTCGTCATTATCGATGAAATAAATCTGCTGTCGTGTTGTTGGTATAGATGCAACCTTGATGATCAGCGGATGGTCTGTATCATCTATGATAAGGTTCATACCAGACAGGCGAATGACCTCGTGCAATTGTCCGCGACGCTCGTTGATGGTGCCCCACTTAGGCATGAAGGTGCGGATCTCAAAACCTGCTTCCTGCATCTTCTGAGGCAGTTCGCGTCCCATGATTGACATGTGAGACTCGGCTACGTATGGGTCGATCTCCTGATTGATAAATAATACTTTTTTTGCCATAAAATTTAAATTTTATTCTTACGAATTACGTGCAAAGGTACAAAAAAAACTTCAAATAGGGGCATTTTTTCTCCGAAATTCATTATTTTCGGCAATAATTCGCATATTTTTAGGTTTTTTCTTTCTCATTTGAGAAAAAAGTTGTTATTTTGCACCCGAAAACAGATTATGACGATGAAAGTATTCAATAAGATTGTTGACCTCCAGAACGAACTCTTCATGTGTCGTAAGGAGGGAAAGGAAATCGGCCTTGTGCCAACTATGGGTGCGCTGCATGAGGGTCACGCCTCTCTTGTTAAGCGCAGTGTAAAGGAAAATGGCGTGACTGTAGTTTCTGTGTTCCTGAATCCTACACAGTTCAATGATCAGGGTGACTTGGATCGCTATCCTCGTACCCTCGATGCTGACTGCAAGCTCTTGGAGGCTTGTGGTGCTGACTATGTGTTTGCACCATCGGTGAAGGAGATGTATCCTACACCTGATACACGCCACTTTGAGTTTCCACCTGTTTCTACCGTGATGGAGGGTGCCAAGCGCCCGGGTCATTTCAATGGTGTATGTCAGGTAGTGAGCCGTCTTTTCTATATCGTTCGACCAACTCGTGCTTATTTCGGTGAGAAGGATTGGCAGCAGATTGCTGTCATTAAGCAGCTCGTGAAGTACATCAACAGCGATGTGCAGATTGTGGAGTGCCCTATTGTCCGTGATGAGGACGGTTTGGCTAAGAGCAGCCGTAATACTTTGCTGGCTCCTGATGAGCGTGCCATTGCGCCAAAAATCTATAAGGCCCTGAAGGAGAGTGTGGAGTATGCCAAGACTCATACCGTACAGGAAACTCACGATAAGGTGGTTGCCGACATCAATGCTGTAGAGGGTCTGGAGGTAGAGTATTTCCAGATTGTGGATGGCGACAGCCTGCAGGATGTGTCTTCATGGGAGGATAGTGCATACGTGGTAGGTTGCATCACCGTTTATTGCGGTAAGACTCCTATCCGTCTCATCGACCATATCAAGTATAAGGGATAATTCCTCGATAGATATTCTTTATTAAGTTTAATCCGTAACAGATCAAGTAATAACAGAACAATGCAGATAGAAGTATTGAAGAGTAAGCTCCATTGTGTGACCGTAACTGAGGCTAACCTGAATTATATGGGTAGCATCACCATCGATGAGGACTTGATGGACGCTGCTAATCTGATAGCAGGCGAGAAGGTTCAGATTGTAGATAACAACAATGGTGAGCGCTTGGAGACCTATATTATCAAGGGTGAGCGTGGCAGCGGTTGTATCTGCCTGAACGGTGCAGCAGCCCGCAAGGTGCAGGTGGGCGATACCGTCATCATCATCGCTTATGCCCTGATGGACTTTGAGGAGGCGAAGACCTTCCAGCCAACCGTGGTATTCCCAAAAGAGGGAAACAGGGTTTAATATTCAATGGAAACAAAAGAAAGGGTGTGTCATGGACTTATGGCACACCCTTTCTTTTGTTTTATTACTATATAATTTAAGGTGTAATTGCGATGGGTTAAGGATAGATCTCGATATGGCTGCTGCCGGAGTTGCCATTCTTGATAATCCTTATCTGGGTGGTGATGCGCTCGCTCATCGTGTCGGTATGACTGATGACGCCCACCTTCTTGCCTTGCGAACTTTGCAGCATGGCGAGGGAGTCGATGACGGTGGCTAGGGTATCGGGGTCGAGGGTTCCGAAGCCTTCATCGATGAACAGGTTCTCGAAGGAGATATTACGGGAGGATAACGCCGACAGGCCCAGGGCGAGACCCAGACTCACGATGAAGGTTTCGCCACCTGATAGGGAGGTGGTGTCTCGGATATCGTCGGCACGGTCATGGTCGATGACTCGGATGCCCAGCGAATGCTTTACCTGCTGCAGTTCGTAACGGCTGTTGAACTTTCTGATTTCCTGGTTGGCGTGAGCAATCAGGAAACTGAGCGTATAGCATTGGGCTATCTTGCGCAGCGTCTTTCCGTCTGCTCCGATAGCATCCGTAATGGCTGTCCAGTCGTCCTTTTCCTGTGTTACGAGTTGCAGAGCCTCAGCCTTGTCACCCAACAGCTTCACGGCTTCCTGGTGGTTCTGCATCCTGGCTTTGGCAGCAATCAGTTCGTTGCGCTGGCTTCTTTCCTGATACTCCTGCTGAGTGGCTAGGAGAGCATCACGGGTTTGGGCAGGCTGATGTTCCAAGTGCTGCTGATGCGCCTTTTCTGCACTCTGGTAAAGGGCGGTAGTTGAAGCCACGGCTTTCTCCTTTTCGTCCTTTTCCCGACGGATGGCGTTCCAGTCTTCGGCAGAGTGAAGCATCTCCCGGATGATATTTCGGTCGATAAGGCTTGATTCGATACTTCTTTCCTCGATGCCTTCCTCTTCGGAGTCTTTTCCTTCGATGCTCTTTTCTTCAAGCTGCTTGTTGTATTTCTCAATCCAAAAGTCGAGTTCCTTTTCCTTCTCTTGCAGATTCTCTTTCATCGTCTTGTTCTGAGACAGCATGGTTTGATGCGAACCTTTACTGTTGGCGAGCTCCGCCTTCAGTTTGTTGATGTTCTCGTTCTGCTTATCTGCTGCTTTCGTTGCCTCATCCTTTGCTGCTGTCAGTCTTTGTTCAGCCGCATCTGGTTCTTCTCCATTCAGAATCTGCTTGTATTTCTCCTGCCATTCCTCCATTTCCTTCTTGGCGCTATTCCATGCCTGAAGGGCTTTCTCGTAAGCCTCCTTCTTACTCTTTTGCTGTGAGATGAGGTTGATGGTAAGAGCTTTCTGCTCAGCTAGTTTTGTGGCGCAGGTTGAAGCGTTTTCTTGGGCTTTGTTCTGTATAGTTGAAGCCTTGCTTTCATACGCAGCTTCATCCTTTACAGCCTTATCCTTGAGTTGGGTCAGCCGTTCTATCTCTTTCTGAATCTTGTTAAACAGGCTCAGTTTGCTGCTCGCATCTTTCGCCTTGTTTTCATAGATAGGCAAGAGCAATTTCAGTTCTGCCTCTGCCTTTGGAATCTTTGGATACTGGGTGATGAGCGTCTTCCAATCCTCTTCGTAAGTTGCGATTTCTCCCGAGAGTTTTTCCTGTTGTTTCTGGAGCGTCTGTACTTCGCCGTCGTTCTGTTTTCTCTCGCCGGAAAGTTCCTTCTCCTCTTTCTGCTGCAGTTTCAGCAGATTCTCCTTGGTTTTCAGAAGTTGCGAGAGTTCCGTGGTGGCTTCCTCAAACTGTCTGTTGTCGGTATGATAAGGATGTGTCGTGCTGCCACAGAGCGGACAAGGTTTGCCTTCGGACAGGTTGGCACGATGAATCTCCCATTTCTCGCTCACCATGAGGGTATAGGCATTTCTCAGCGTCAGGGTCTCTTGGGTCAGCGCCTCGATGGTCAACTTGCCCAGCGCTTCATCTATCTTCGCATTTCTTTTGCCCAAGAGCTGAATCCGCTCCTCATTCTTCTGCTTTTCTGCTGTGGCAGCATCGAGATGAGCCACAACCTTGATGGCTTGCTGGACATCCTGCAGTTTCCTGTCGGCTACAGTCTTGCTGTTCTGCAGTTCTTCTATGTTCTGTCCGTCAGTCTTGTTCTTTTCCGTCTCACAAGCCTGTTCAGCGGCTTGAGTCGCTTCGTGCAGAACCTGTTTCTGCTTGGCAATCTCTTCCTTTGCCGTTTTGAGGGCAAGGTTCGCTTTCTCCGTTTCAGCTTCCCATTTTTGGATGTTTCGGGCGTTTTCCTCCACGTCTTTCTGGGCAGTTAGATTCTCTTTCTGCGCCAACTCCAATGCCTCTTTCTTTTCTGTCAGATTCGGCATTGCCGCTTCCATTTTGGTTTTCAGCGCCCTTGCTTCAGCGATGACCGGCAGCGCCTTTTCCAGCTGTTCCTGTGCCTTGCCGACTGCTTCCTTCAGACTGGCGAGAGTTTTCTCGCTTTCGCTGATGGCAGACTCTTGGCTTTTGATGTTTGCTTCCGCTTTCAGAATGTTTTCTTCCTGCTCGTGGATGCTTTGCGTCTGTCGCTCTACTTCCTGCAGCTGGTTGACGGCTGGTTGTACTTCATCGTGCAACTGCAGACGGAGAATCTGGGCTTGCATCGCTTTAATGGCTTCTGATGCTCGCTCCATATCTGACTGGCAGATAGCGATTTGCTTGATTTGCTTATCGTTATCCTCAAACCATTGCAGGTCTTTCGAGATGGCTTTCAACTGGCTGTCGAGTTCCTTCTCAGCTTTTTCCAACCGGGCGATTTCCTCCTTCAGTTGGGCAAGTTCTTCATCGTTCAGCAGGTTTTGTTTTACGGCTTCAACCGATGCAGCCATCTGGTTGTAGGCATCCGTCGCCTGGTCTTTCGCCTTCTTGATTTCAGTAGCGATGTTCGTATAAGTTTCCTCGCATCCGATGAGTTTTTCCAGGAGTTCGTACCGCTCGTTTTCCTTTGCCGTCAGGAAGTTGGCAAACGAACCTTGGGCGATGAGTACGGTACGGAGAAACTGGTCGTAGTCGAGTCCGATGATGTTCGGCAGCTCGTTCCAGTCGGCAGTTTCCTCCGTTATCTCTTCGCCGTTTCTCGTGATTTTATAGAGCGCAGTCTTGGCGTTCTCGTAGCGCACTCTCTGGAATCTGACGTGCCATTCTGCGCGGTAGATGCTGCCGTTGTTGGCAAGGAAGGTGAGTTTGCTGTAGCCTTCTTTCTTGCCACGTGTCAGGATGTTTCGGCTGTCGGTAGGAGCCAGACGGTTACTTTCGCTGGCATCGGCAGCTCCGAAAATCTCGATGTTCTGGTTCTTGTCGCCTTTCTTCCTGGGGTAGCGAGGGGCGCGGTTGTAGAGAGCCAGACAGATGGCGTCGAGTAGGGTAGACTTGCCACTTCCCGTCGGACCTACGATGCTGAAGATGGTGCTCTCGCCTAAGGCACCTTCTTCAAAGTTGATGACCTCGCCACCCTGTTTGTCAAGCGAAGCGAGGTTGAGTATTTCGAGTTGTAGGAATTTCATAATGATGATGTCGTTAATAAATCGGATAACATTTTCTCCTGTCTTTCGTTCATCGGAGCGTTGTGTCTGATGGCGAAGGCTTCCTTCAGCGTGTCGAGCGGAGGACGGTTGATGATGTCTTCTATGCTGGTGATGTGCTGGGAACCCTGGATGGTGGAGAGGTCCAGTTGCGGGATGATGCGCTGGATTTTGCAGAGCACGGCATCCTTTTCGTTGACGAGTTTCTCCAGTTCCTTGATGTCATCGCTGGTCAGTTTCTCCTGTTTCACCTTCAGCATCACGTAGTCAAAGTGGTCGCTCAGTTCCCCGTCTGTTCTCTCCGAGAGTTCAGAATTGATGAGCTTCTGCCATTTTTTGAAGGTCAGCTCTTCCTCATCTTCGGGCAGGATGCGGAGGGCGTGCTGAGGCTTGTATTCCAGAAATTCTACTTTCCATTCCTTGCTCTTGCCGGTTTCCTTTCCTTCCTCCTCTTCTCCGTGTTCTATGGTGATGAGGTCGATGCCGTGAGTGTAGTCTTTCTCGGCAAACGACATTGGGAGGATACTTCCCGTATATCTTGCCCAGTCGGTGTTCCAGATATGTTGCCGTTTGTGGATGTGTCCGCAAGTCATATAGTCGGGATGGTCGTTCCATCCTTCCAGGTCCACTTCCTCCTGTCCGCCGATGATGATTTTCTCGCTCGCATCCTTCTTGGCGATATCCGAACCCTTGGCGTACATGTGTGCCATCATGATGCACTTCCTGCCCGGGTATTTCTTTCGAGCCTCAGCCGTCAGTTCTCTCAGAAAGTCGTTGACACCCTGCGAGTAGCTGGCGTTCTGCACCACATCGCTTCTTAGGAAAGGTACGGCGAGGATGATGACTTCTTCTCCTGCCTCGTTGGTTACGGGGATGATGAGGTCATCGAAAGAATAGATCCAATGTCCGCCGGTCTTATCATCGTCCCCGTTTTCTCCCTGCTGCCAGATTTTCCTTACGTTTCCTCTTATTTCCACGTGGTATCGGGTGAGTAGCGGACGGGGAGCCTCCAGTCGGCTGGCGGAATCGTGGTTGCCGGCGGTAATGATGACCTGCATGTTAGGGCACAGTTGGGTAGCATCGGCAAGAAACTCGTAATAAACGGTCTGTGCCGCTGCCGATGGATTTCCGTTATCAAAGATGTCTCCTGCTATGAGGAGAGCATCGGGCTTTTGTCCAGCTATCTGCTCCAGGAGCCATTTCAGGAAATGCTTGTGTTCCGGCAGACGGTCGTTGCCGTGAAACAGGTTGCCCAGGTGCCAGTCGCTGGTTGCTAATATCTTCATACTCATAAGAATGTCTAATCTTAGTCTTTTTCTTTGTCTTTGGCTTGCAATCCTTTGACCTTTGGCTTGCAATCCTTTGACCTTTGGCCTGCAATCCTTTGACCTTTTGCTTGCAATCTGACTACAAAGTTAACACAATTATTTGGGATACGCAAAGAAATAAGCTCAAAAAACGAAGAATTATGGCCGGAAAAGTAAAGATATTCAGGAAAAGTCTTGTTTTATATCTGATAAAGTTGTATCTTTGCAAGGTAGAAATCTTCGTTCATAAACATTGAATGTCCGTTCAGTGTCTTTGAACGGCGGTTCATAGACTTTGAATGTCGGTTCAATGTCTATGAACGGAGATTTCTCCTAGGATAAAATACTTTTCTTCCTAGGTTTGTGGTCTTTTCTTCTTAAGTATAACAATAAATACTATAGGATGTAAAGGCTGTTGCAATAAGAAATACTAATAAACTAAAATAGGAAAGGAAACTGATATGGCTAAGTACAAATTGCAGGAAATGGGGGATATGCGCTATGATGGCAAGCGCAGAGTTTATCCCAAGATGGTGACCAACCGTACACTATCCCGAAAAGAGTTCGTCAAGATGATGCAGAACTACCATCGCGGTATTTCGGAAAGTACCGCGGAGGCTGTATTGACCGATGTGGTTGATATGCTGACAGACATGCTCTCCATGGGGTACAACGTGAATCTGGAAGGTTTCGGAACCTTCTCCCTCTCCCTCGCTTTTGAGGATGAGAAGCCTAGGGAAATTCTGAATCCAGATGATAAGATGACGTACCGCAAGGTGGGTGTGAAGGACATCAACTTCAAGGCGTCCCCTGAGTTTATCAAGGATGTGAAGCGTGAAACCGACCGTGACCTGGAGCGTGATATGGGTGGTGTAAAGGTTATCCGTAAGCAGCTGTATTCCAAGGAAGAGCGCATCGCCCGTGCCCTGGAGGTGATAGAGAAGAACGGAGTCCTCACCCTAAGCGATTATGCCTCCATCAACAACCTGAGCCGTACTGCTGCCTCTATGGAACTGAAGGAGCTGACAAATGACAAGACTTCGCCGATAGATTCACTAGGCCGCGGCAGCCATAAGGTTTGGGTGAAGAGGAAAGAATAAATGCAAATATCTCTCAGAATATTTGTTAGTTTCAATTCTTTTTCGTATTTTTGCGGTGTAATTTAAATGATAGTGTTATGACGACAATAACAAGGGAACATCTTGAAGATGAGGTACTCAAGTCGATTCAGAAGAAAGCGGAGTCGATTATGCCGAAAGATGCCAAGGTTATCCTTTTCGGGTCAAGGGCTAGAAGGGATGCTAAAGCAGATTCCGACTGGGACATCCTTGTGCTTCTGAACAAGGATAAGATAGATGAGCAGGATCATGATAATTACACCTATCCTCTTTGGGAATTGGGATGGCAAATCAATCAGATGATTCACCCGATAGTGTATTCGATGAAGGATTGGCAGAGCAAAAAGGGCAGTCCTTTTTATAATAATGTAGAAGAGGAAGGGGTGATGCTATGCTAGAGGGTCAACAACGTAGAGATCTTGTACACTACAGGATAGAAAAAGCTTATAAGAGTTTTGATGAGGCTAAGGGTGTGGCAAAATTGAAGTATTGGAATTTGACGGGAAATCGTTTGTATTATACTGTATTCCATATGGCTTCTGCTTTGTTACTTGACAAGGGCTTTACTGCAAAGACTCATGCCGGTGTAATACATTTAGTTGGAGAGAAATTTATTGCTACAGGTTTGTTGGATCGCACTTATGGAAAGTTGTTCTCTCGTCTATATGAACTTCGGCAGTCAGGTGATTATGATGATACCTTTGATGCTACAGAAGAAGAGGTCTTGCCGTATTTTGAGAAAGTAGAGAATTTTATCAAAGATATGGAAGCGTTGATTACTCATAAGTAACATGTGTAAATATTTAAAATGATAGTATTATGACGAAAGATAGCCGTTATTTTGCGCAAAAAGCGATAGATGCCGCAAATGAATTGTGGGATAAGGGCTTGATAGATGAAAATACTATTGAGCAATGGAAGCATGAGCATATGAGAACGCCTTATTCTGAATAAATGTATCAAACTTAATTGTTTAATCGTATTATGAATGCAACATTACAAAAGAAAAAGTTACAATCAGAGTTAGATAAGGCTATTCTCAATGTAAAGGAGGGGAATGTCAAGAACTTCGATACATTGGAGGATATGATGAACTATCTGGAAGCTTAGACATGAGTATAAAATGCCTGGTTAAGAAGTAAATCATTGAACTTTTGCATGTGGTTCAAACACGTGCTGAAGGCCCAAAAGCTCCTAGCCCAGGGCAACACCCTGGGTATTAAGATGTTGTATCCCTGCGCCCTGTAAGGGCAAAAGCCTTGAATATATGCTGCTTTATAACCAATTTTATTTGGGATTTGCAAGAAACTATTTCTCTTTTAAATCATTTGTCGACTTTTCGAAATCAGCTTTGATTTCATCTAATAGTGGATTTCTGTTTTAGCATAAATGTCAATGCCATCATATTGTTTTGCTCTTTCGAGCATTTCCTCTTTATGTTTTAGGAGTTGTTTAAACTTTCTGATGGTTTCCTCCTTTGTATTGTTCTTTGTTGCTTGCATAATAACCTCCTTTTTAATGTTATTGTTATTAATTTGGTGGCAAAGATAAGAAAAGTAAATGAGATATGCAAGAAAAAAGACCTAAAATTTTGTGAAGCCAATTCTTTTTCGTACTTTTGCAGTTGTCTTGCTGTGGATGGCTGGCGATGAGTCGCTGGCTAGGTAAAAGTCCATGGCTTGGCCTATCATAATTAAGAAAGACGTTCTCTACGTTTTCTTCTGTTCAATTGAAACCTCGGAAATTTCAAATGGGAAGCAGATGAAGACAGCAGTGGGCGTCTACCCACTGTGTATATACACATGGCATAGGTGTGCCCCTTCGTCAGGAGGGGTACGCTCTGTGCTATCATATATATACCTGCTAGGCGTAGGCTCTATTGCTTCTTATCTTTGTTCCCATAGGTCGTCCGAGGACCTCAATTGGCAAGGGTAATGCAAGTGATAGATTCCCTACGCCTTCCTTTTTGATAGCTAATCAGTTATCCTATCCCTTATCTTGCGATGAGGCTGGACTAGAATCAAAATAATCTTTTAAAATCAGATGGTTTCTGCTTTCGGGAATCGGTGGAGTAATAGGATGGCAAGGCTTTGCTATGCTCCCATCGGCAACGGAAGTTATGGTAAAGAAACTGCAACTCAGCTATAAGGAAATCGAATCCCGATTAGAATCGTTTAAAACTAAAGTGGTGCCAGCCTCTGAGGTTGGCTACGAGATACTGAAGGCTTTTGGTAAAAGCGAAAAGGATGTGTCGAGATACAAGGAAGGAAAGGGTATCTTGAAGACATTCGACGGCTTGCTTATCAAAGGCTTGTTCTGCTATCAGGCTGTAGATACTTTGCATCTTACCACCAGGTTGGAGGCATTGAAGACCGATGCTCAGGTAAAGAAGGCGGCGCCAAAGATTATTGCGGTGAGCGATGGTGAAACCCTCCTTGCTTATGATACTCGTGAGAATGATACTTATGAGCAGAAACTTGTCAAGATGCACAGCGACTTTGGCTTCTTCTATCCTTTGATGAACGTAGAGCGAGTACACACTACGGCAGAAAACCCTGCCGATGTGAAGGCTGCTGAGAAACTTGCCAAACTGCATGATGAGATTCGTGCTTATAACGAATATAATAGTGATGACGACTTGCATGACCTTAACATCTTCATCACCCGTTTGCTCTTCTGCTTCTTTGCCGAAGACACAGGTATCTTTGCCGAAAATCTCTTTACCAACTTTATCAAGCAATTTACCAAGGAAGATGGTTCCGATCTCGGCGAGATGCTAGGTCAGGCATTCCAGGTGATGAATGTGCCAAACAAGGAGCGTTCGGAAGAACTTACCAAGGAAATCAATCAGTTTCCTTACGTGAATGGCGGTCTTTTTGCCTCTGACATTCCTATCCCAAAGATGGGTTATAAGGCTAGAAAGATTATCATCGAATGCGGCGACTTGGATTGGAAGGACATCAATCCGGATATTTTCGGTAGTATGATTCAGGCGGTGGTGAATCCTGATGTGCGTGCCAAGGAAGGTATGCACTACACCAGTGTGCCTAATATCATGAAGGTAATCAATCCGCTCTTTATGGATGATTTGAGAGGGGAATATAAGAAACTGGAAGAGTTTTACAAGCAGAAGAAGAATCTGTATGATTTGAGCTTATTGACTCATAATCAGTTTACTGACGAGTGCCGACCAATCATTAATGGTTGCAATAGGTTGATGGTAAGAATGAGCAAGATGAAGTTCTTCGACCCAGCTTGTGGTAGTGGTAATTTCCTGATTATCACTTATAAGCAGTTGCGCTTGCTCGAAATGGATATTTTGCATCTCCGCAAGAAGTGTACGCAGGAGCAGATGCTCGACTTTATTGATGGTTCATGCATCCGTTTGAAACAGTTCTTTGGAATAGAGCTTCTCGACTTCCCTCACGAGGTAGCCATGCTTTCGCTTTGGCTTGCCGAGCATCAGATGAACAACAAGTTTCACGCCGATTTCGGTGTGAATGTTGCCGCCTTGCCTTTGCATAATATCGACCAAATAAAATGTGGTAATGCCTGTAGAATGGATTGGGAGGTAGTATGTCCGCATACCAAGGATGAAGAAGTGTTTGTTTTTGGAAATCCGCCGTATTTGGGAACAAAATGGCAAACGATTAGTCAAAAAGAAGATGTAGATTTTGTAATGCCGGATAACAAATGTCGTAGAACTTTAGATTATATTTCATGTTGGTTTGTTCTTGGAGCTAAATACGTGAAAGGCTCAAAAGCTAAATATGCTTTTGTTAGTACAAATTCTATATGTCAAGGAGAACAAGTAGCTGCTCTTTGGCCGCAAATTTCAAAGGATGATGTTTGTATTGATTTTTGTTATCTGCCATTTAAATGGAGTAATAATGCAAAATATAATGCTGGAGTAACATGTGTTATTATTGGTTTAGGTTGGAATTCAACTAAAAATAAGTATATTTATGCGGATAAATGTAAAAAAGTAAATAATATTAATTATTATTTGTTAGATGCCCCTAATGTTATAGTAGAACATCGTACTAGTCCGCTTTCTGAATTGCCAACTATGCGTAAAGGAAGTCAGCCTACTGATGGAGGCTTTTTACTTATGGATAAAGAAGAACGTAATGAATTTGTATTGGAAAACCAAAAGTTGGCTCCATATATAAGACAATATATGGGAGCCGATGATTTGATAAATGGTAAGTTGCGTTATTGTTTATGGCTAAAAGAATGTCCAGAAGATATAATGTCATCTTGTGATAAACTTATTGTTCGATTAAAGAATGTGGCAAATATTCGAAGTAATAGTACTAAGGAACTTACAAGAAAATGGGCTTTAAAGCCACATTTATTTACTGAGGATAGGCAACCTGATATGGAATACTTGATGTTACCAGTAGTTTCTTCAGAAAAAAGGCAATATATTCCAATGGCTTATATTGATTCTACAGTGATAGCTAATACAAATTCCCAAATGATACCTGATGCGCCGATTTATGTATTTGGAGTGCTTACTTCATTGATTCATTCAGTTTGGATGAAGGCTGTTTGTGGAAGATTGGAAATGCGTTTTGCTTATTCCGCAAGTGTTGTTTACAACACTTTCCCCTTCCCATCCATCTCCGACACCAAGAAGTCTGAGATAGAAGAGGCGGCAACGAACGTGCTTCTGGCTCGTGAAAACTATCCCGAGAAGACGCTTGCAGATCTTTACGACCCGGAAAAGATGCCGGAGGATTTGCGTGCTGCACATGAGGAACTGGATGCCATCGTAGAAAGCTGCTATCCTGGTGCTCCGTTCCCAAATGATGAGGCTCGATTAGAATGCCTCTTCAAACTCTATGAGAAAATGACAGCTAACAAGTAATAAATTGAATGGCTTATGGACAAGATAAATAATAACATCGTTGATATCAAGTATCAGCAAACGGGTACTTCGAGCAATACCAATGAACTCGGTATGCGAGAGATGCAAGCCAAGGCTTACGAAGCCCGCAACCATCGCTTTCTGCTTATCAAGGCGCCACCAGCATCTGGCAAGAGTCGCGCCTTGATGTTCATCGCCCTGGATAAACTGAATAATCAGGGCATCAAGAAGGTAGTTGTGGCTGTACCGGAGAAGAGTATCGGCCGCTCTTTCCAAAACACCGACCTGATGAAGTATGGCTTCTTCGCCGATTGGAGGGTGGCGCAACAGTATAATCTTTGCGATAATAATCTTTGCGATACTACCGACGAGAAAGTTAAGGCGGTACGCTTTAAAAATTTCTTCCATCAAGATAAAAACAATATCCTGGTTTGCGCCCATGCCACACTAAGAAACGGCATGAAGGAAATAAGTGATGAGGAGTTTAACGATTGCCTCTTGGCGATAGATGAGTTCCATCATACAAGTGCTGATGTGAACAGTGGATTGGGCGATATTGTGCGCCGGGTGATGAATAATTCCACCGGTCATATTGTTGCCATGACGGGCAGTTACTTCCGAGGCGATGGCGTTCCGGTATTGAGGGCTGAGGATGAGGCCCGTTTCTTCCCGGTAACCTACAACTATTATCAGCAACTCAACGGTTATCGCTATCTCAAGAACCTCGTCCTGGGCTATCACTTCTATCACGGCAGTTATCTCGACCATATCGCCGAGGTGCTGGATACTACCAAGAAGACCATCATTCATATTCCGAGTGTCAACTCCCGAGCATCCAGCGGTTTGGGTAAATACACGGAGGTGGATGAAATCATCAAGATTATCGGTAATGTAGAAGAACGGGATTACAACAATGGCGGCATCTATTACGTCAGAACCAAGGATGGCAGACTGCTGAAGGTAGCCGATCTGGTGGAAGACCACGCCGAAACCCGTAACCTGGTGCAGGGATATTTACAGCGGATAAAGAAGCGTGATGATGTAGATATTATCATCGCTCTGGGTACTGCCAAGGAAGGTTTCGACTGGCAATGGTGTGAGGAATGTCTGACCATCGGTGTGCGTGGCTCGCTGACCGAAGTGGTGCAGATTATCGGAAGATGCACCCGTGATTGCGAAGGCAAGGAAACGGCTAAGTTTGTGAACATGATAGGAATGCCTGATGCCAATCAGCCCGATGTGAAGGTGGCGGTGAACGACTTTCTGAAAGCCATTACGGCTTCGCTTCTGATGGAGCAGGTGATGGCGCCTAGTTGGCATTTCAAGACGGTGAAGGATGTGGATAGTGATGAGGGTAGTCCGCTGGATGCCCGTACCCTGGTGATAGAGGGCTTGAAACCTTTGTCGAGCGAGAAGACGAAGATGATTGTAGAGGAGCAGTTGGATGATTTGAAGGCTTCTATCTTGCAAGACGAATTGGTGGTGAAAGCCATCAGCGGAAGTACTACGGCTGAAACCATCACCAAAACGCTCATTCCGAAAGTGATTCGTGAAAAGTATCCGGATTTGAGCGAGGACGAAGTGGAAGAAGTTCGTCAGCGCCTGCTGCTTGATACCCTTGTCAAGGGTGGTGAAGTGGTGGATGATAAGGGAAATCCTATCGACTTCGATGCTTCGGCAAACGATGAGGAGAAGGAGTCGGAAGGTAATCGCCTCATCAAACTGGCAAACCGAATGATTAACATCGACCAGTTGAGCATCAATCTGATTGATTCCATCAATCCGTTCCAGCGTGCTTACGAGATGCTGTCGAAGAATATCGACAAATCGACCTTGAAGATTATCCAAGACACGATAGCGGAACAGAAGTTTGATATGACCCTGGAACAAGCCATCATCCTCTTCAAGGGACCGTACAGAAAATGGGTGGAAGAGCACAATGAACAACGACCAGACATCAATGACCCAGACCCAAAGGTGAGAGAACTGGCAGCTGCCTTCCAGAAAATCAAGAACTTGAAAATAAGAAAAATGAGAGGCTTGGAATATGAGCCGGAAAAGTAATTTGGGCATTTATAATTCAACATTTAACATTCAACATTTCAAAAGATGGATTGGCCAGAAGAATTATTAGAGATATTTGATGACCCCTTGTTGGCGGATGTACGTCCGAAACCGAAGGCGCCGACGCCCGATGACAGGCTGGCACAGAAATTGCTTGAAATCAACAAGTGGGTGGCAGAGCATGGTAGCGAACCTACAGCAGATGGTGGCTTGAAAGAAAAGTTGCTTGCTGCATCGCTCAAGGCTCTGCGGACCAAGGCAACAGATAGCCTCAGACAGTATGATGAGTATCATCTGTTGGGATAGGCTATAGTTTTTCACCTTATTATATATATAGTGATATGGATATTGATAAAGAATTAGAAGATATATTCAGCGATCCTTTGATGGATGTTTCCTATCAGGAGGCAAAACTTTTCGATGTGCCTGCCGACATGAAAGGCGTGATGGCTCAGAAGAAGGATGTGCCCGACCATGTGGCGCAAAGAAAACTGTGTGAGAATTTCGCACAGTTTAAGCTGCTCTTCGAACAGGTGCATCAGGATTTGAAGACCGGGAAGCGACAGTTGCAGAGAATCTCGAAGACGACGAGCTTATTGGCTGGATGCTATTATCTTGTAGATGGTCAGATGGTTTTGTTATATGAGATTATTGAGAAGAAAAAGGGTACTAATGGTTTGCCCGATGGCAGAACCCGCTGTATCTATGAAAATGGTACGGAGTCGGATATCTATCTCCAGACACTTCGCAAGAATGTGGTGGCAAGTGGTTATGCCATCACCGAAATTTTGGAGGAAACAGATGCCCATTTCTTCAATCCTGAGGATGTGAAGCAGGAAGACCAGGTGACGGGTTATATCTACGTGCTTCGTTCGAAATCTGAGAATCCGGAAATTCGTAACATCAAGAATCTATATAAAATAGGTTTCTCTACGAATCGGGTAGAGGAACGTGTGGCAAATGCCGAGCACGAGCCTACTTATCTGATGGCACCTGTAGAGATAGTAAGCACTTACAAGATAGTGAACATGCACTCCCAGAAGTTTGAGGACCTGGTGCATCAGGTGTTGCAGACGGTGAACTTCCGTTTCAGGGTGGCTGATGATAAGGGAGAGATGCATGAGGCTACGGAATGGTATCAGGTTCCGCTGGAAATCATCGACAGTATCATTCAGAAAATCATGAATGGCACTATCATCTACTTTTCCTACAATAAGGAACAGCAATGTCTGGAGCAGCGAATAGAGAAAAAGCCATCGCAGTTAAATCTGTCGGGCTTGAAGGTTTTGACGCTGATTATTGAGAAACAGTATTTCGAGGAGATTGTATCTGGTGTGAAGACCGAGGAGTACCGTTCGCTGAAGCAGACCACGCTTAACAAATATACTTATATTGATGAGGCTGATGGCAAGCGTTATCTCCGTCGTTTTGATGCGATAAGGTTTTATGTGGGTTATCATTCGGATAGGGATAGTGCCGTGGTTCAGGTATTGGATACTACCTATGAGGATGGCTTGGTAACTTATCATCTCGGAAAGGTATTGGAGGTGATAAGAGGAAAGGAAAATAAATAAAACATAGAAATAGGGTAGGGGGATTGCAAATCCCCCGGCTTTGATGAGAGTGTAAACTAAACTGTGTCAAGCTACAATAAAAGTAGTTTAACACAGTTTT
>ERZ780128.145-NODE-145-length-33634-cov-4.232973_pt1 | contig 33634 bp, 42 predicted proteins | sample MGYA00511170_ERZ780128 | MGnify/ENA primary metagenome ERZ780128 (study PRJEB29588, sample SAMEA1970465) | human gut metagenome | biome: human gut; feature: human-associated habitat; material: faeces | place: Denmark | collected 2008/2010 ...
AAAATTATTGGGATTGCCAACTTTTACAATGACTTTCTTATCCCGAACTCAGGTTTCCAGATTATTCTTGCATGCCACATCCATAGAATCGGACTGTTTTTTCACGATTTCTTCAGTCCTGGTCTCTGTAATCTTCTGTTTTGTCTTACAACTGGATACCGCCAATATCAGCATAATTGACATCAGCGAAAATCTTAAAAGCCTTACCATGATTAGATATCTTTATATTCTACCTTTGCGTCAAAGCACGGACAAACCTTGATTCTCTCGGCTGGATCGACACGTCCATTGCCATTGAGGTCCGGCGAGAAATCCCTATGACCTTGAATAATGGCCTCAGGATATTTCTTGCGAAGCAACTTCAGCAATTTCCGCAGAGAGCTCTTCTGTTCGACGGTGCGATTATCCACTGGGGTCATGTTTGAATCAACACCGCCAATGTAGGCCACATTGATAGATTGGCTGTTGTAGTGGTGTCCTTTTACATACACGCCATTGCTCACCTTCTCATCATCAAGCAGCTGATGTATCTTCCCATCCATGGCGATTACATAGTGATAACCAGGATACCTCCATCCACGCTTCTTGAATCCTGCCAGCAGTTCGTTCACCGTCGCTCTTTGTGAGCCAGCCGTACAGTGTACAGCTATATATTTGATGTTCCTCATTTTTTCTTCATTGTTGTTAGGACGCTTTCCACGTCCTTTGGTTCAATGTTAAGTTTTCTTGCAATCTCTCCAATGAGCGCCTTCTTCAGAAGTTGTAGGAATGGCATATCTGGAAAACAAATCAGCATACTTGCACTTGCACTCCAGAGCTCCACAAGCACGATACAAGCGCAGATGATACTTGTCGTCAGTCCTCCACCCGAACCTAGCAGTTTGTCTATTCCAATGAAACAAAGAACTGCGCAGCCGTACACAGCCAACTTGGACAATGTATTCCTGGCCAGTTCGCTAAGGGCGAAGCGTCCTTGCTTCACGCTGCTGGCAATTCCCCAAACGGCATCAATCACAACTGCCATGACGGCAATATTGACCATAGTTCCATATCCCGTTACATAATCAAACAGAATCATTGACAGACAGAGTACCCATCCCCACGCCGTTGATAAAATTTCGCCCAATCGTTCAAAAAAATTTTCAATCATAATTTATAGTTTATTAGTATGTCGCATTAATTTGAATACCATCCAGCATAATCTTTACACTGTCGACCTTTTGCCCATCCATTTCAAGTTGCTCCTTGATAGATGTTCTCCAGTAGATAGGGTCATTGTCCAAAAGCATATCACTAATACCGATACCTACTGCTGGACGTTCCTTCAGTTCTCCCTTATGGAGCAGCAGAATCAGAGCCTGATTTTGGCGTAGGATGTCGCCTATCTGCAAGGTCCCTTTCTCGATTACCGGCTCCAAACATCTACCTTCACCGTCTTCCCATGTCATTTGAACTCCTATCATATCAGTGCTTTATGTTTTCGTCTTCATAGTCATCCTTGTTGAAGGATGAGGCTGAGGAGCCAGGTGTAACTGTGGTGAATGTTCCTCCAGGATGTGATACCGTCACATTGTGTGTGTGGGTGTTGAATGTATTCACCAATTCGTTGATTTTATCAGTCAGCTGCTCTATATTGACCAGACCACCAAGTTTGCCACCATTGATGATGATTGACTCGATGTGGTCTACTCGAAGGACTACCAACTGAGATAGGTCGCCACTCAAGCTGCCGAGGATTACGGCACTGCCAATCTTCGGGGTCACAAGCATCTCTCCGGCATCATCCAACTCTGAAGCCCTGATGCGCACATCTGGAATGACAATATTCCCAATCTCAACATCACAGAGATTGCCGGTCACCGATTTCACGATGCCCTGGGTGATGGCAATTCCCTTGCCGCCAAAACCGCTCAGGTATTCTTTCAGTTTGCTATACTCGTTCATATTTCGTTTAACTCAATCTAAAGCCTAGGTCAATTTTTCGTTTGCCACCCTCTTTCCCAAACTCCGTTGCTACAGAAGTTACGAAGTAGGTTCCATCTTTATAGGGATAGTCCTTGTCTCTGATAGTTACGCTGTCAGCAGGTCTGCACATTGGTATTAGCCATCCGGTAATGCTGCCTTCATAGCCGTCAAACGTGCGACGTTTCACCTCCAGTTCGCCACGAGCTTTCATAGAGGCTTCATCACTTGTTGCACATTTTATCTCTATCTTTTCACCTCCGGTACTTCCAGTCTCTACCTCCTTGGTTGTTCCGTCTGGTAGCAAAGCCTTGACAACCACCTTCACCTTTTTATCTTCAGCGCGTCTGTAGGTCAGTCCTTCTTCCTCTACATTGATGGATAGGTCATAGAAACGCTCATCATACATTTTCTCTCCTGGAGGATGTACGTGCAGTTCGCCACCACTTACGTAGATATCTGCTCCACATTCTTCCTGTACCTTCTTTAAGACATCAAAGCCTGATGCGTTATTGATTACAAATTTGTCGTAGGTCCAACTGTAACTGCAGTTCACCTTTAGATTCAGACCGCACCCATTAATCACTTTTTGAAGAAGCGTTTGCAGAGAGACTTGCTTCAGCACTTCATTCGGGATTTCCTTCCTAAAACGGAACAGGTCATCCTCACAGTGCAGTTTGATATTACCACCATCTGTCGAGATACGCTGCAGCCAGCCGTCAAACTCTTTTTCCATTCCGCTCTCTTTATATCCGAAGACGATTGTCACGGCATCACCTCTCTTCAGTTTATCCTCTACTTCCAAGGCTTTGTTATATTGGGATGCCGGCAAGGTAATGACAGCAGTGTCAGCCAGCTGCTCAACACTCTTGTGGATTTCTACTTTGTCAAGCATACCCAACTTATAGTTGCCTATCTGTATATCATATTGCATCGTGTACATGTCCTAAGCGTTTAGATCATCACGGCTCAGCAGAATCTTATAAATGTCATCACTGTATGCCGTAATGGAATAGTTTTGATTCGTCAGTCCCGTAGTGAAAGGAATGTCCCAACTTTCAATGCTTAGCTGGCTGATGCCGAATATCTCCAGAAGTGGGCACCATGCCTTTACATGCCCAGCCTCACAGAAGTTCTTCAGTTTTATCACATCCTCCTCAGGATATTTACCGTCACTTGACATGAGGATTCCTTCAATCCTTACGGTGTAGTCATCCTGTGTCCATCGTTCCTTGATACTGCCTTTAATGGTTCCCTTGTTGATATGTCTTCTGATAAGAATGTTCTGGCCATTGAGGCTTATCATCGGCTCTACAGGGAAGAGCCATTCTTGGGCTCCAGACTCTTCAAGTTGAAAACGCAATGGCATGACCATTGGCACACCATGTGCATTTGTACGGACGACCTCTTCTAGTTCCGAATCACTTAGATTCTCCACCTCAAAGGCTGAACCGTCCTCAATGGCCTTGCCACCAAGATAGCCGGAATTGACTCCGTGGAAATTATTTTCACGGAATAGCCAATACGGAGGAACCTTGGTAAGCCCCATTGCACGTAAGGCCATATTCTGAAGGATGAATCTTGATGTTTTCATTTTTCTGTACTTGTTGCTATAGCAAGAGCTCTGTTCATGCTCTGAAGCACGATGCGTTCCAGTTCTGCCGTGTCCGTCTTATCTGCCATCGTTACGTTGATACTGTCAAAGAATTTGCTAATGTTCATAGTGATACTGGTATTCCTGGTACCACCCGTTGCTAATGATTCAGCTGTCTTTTTGTTGCCGCCAAGACCTCCTTTGCCACCATCTTCCCTTTCAATGGGGATATTAAAGATACCTCCACTTATGGGACTGCCTTTTGTTCCAGGTGTGGATATGGTTGATGTATGAGTGGCACCTTGTTTCTTGCTCTCTATTCTATAATTCTTGTCATACACTTCGGCAACACTGGATACGAGTGTTTTTGTTGATTGCATCGCCTTTTGTCCACTTGTAACTCCAGTGATATCCTTCACCCCATTAACAGCACTTTTCCATGCCCCTTTGAAGTCTCCATTGAAGAGTTTGGCAAAGGCTGAACCTATTTTGCCAATACCACTAAGCAGAGTCTTCATCCGGTCAATCACATACTCCTTGATAATATTACCAAAGTCCTTCATGACGCTCCACATTGTAAGGATGAACGCCCTGAACCCGGCAAACTTATTCCAGCAATAGACAACTACTGCTACAAGAGCAGCTATAACAGTGATGACAAGTCCAATTGGATTGGCATTCAAAGCAGCATTCATCAGCCATTGTACACCTTCCCACACTTTAGTAACAGCAGATACTACCTTGATGGCTCCTGCTATGGCCCATATTCCGATAGCATGAAGATTGAATGCGATGGTGCTTACAGCTACAACACCCGCAAGGAGCCCTAGTTCTGTCTTCCATTGTGTAATGAAGCCAATGATACTTGCCACAACTGAAAAAATTGTCTTCATGACTGATGCGATAGGGGGAACTATGGCCAGAAAAAGATCCATGATGTCGCTAATGACAGGCTTGATTAGGTTGAACATATCCACAGCTGATTGCTGAACATTGCCTACCAACGTGGAGAACTTGCCACTTACAGTTTGGCTCAATTTGTCGCTCATGCCATAGAATGCTCCTCCCTCGCCTGTAGCATGTTTGATGGCCGCAGCAACAGCATCCATGCCAATCTGTCCTTTGCTCATCATATTCTGAAGCTCACCATAACTTTTTCCGGTCATCTTCTCCAGCTCCTTTAGAGGATTGAAGCCGGCATTGATAAACTGGAGGAGGTCCTGGCCGCTCATCTTTCCCGCACTGGCCACCTGCCCGAAGACAAGCGAAAGGCTTCCCAGTTTGTTCTTGTCTCCAGCGGCTATGTCACCGAGTTGGCGAAGGTAGCTATTCACTTTGTCGGCCTGGACACCAAAGTTAAGCATGGTCTTGGCATTGTCTACAAGGTCAAGATTTCCATAAGGAGTCTTTGCGGCAAAATCATTAATCTGCTTCAATATATCCGCAGCCTTTTCCTCATTACCTACAAGTGTTGTAAATGCGACACTCGTCTGCTCTGCCTGGGCGCCCAATGCCGTAACCGCTCCAATTCCTGTTCCTATAAGCGTATAGGGGTTCGTCAAAAACTTCATTCCAGGGATATCCATTATGGAATCCTTGAAATTCTTGAATGAAAAGGCTTCCCGAAGACTAGCCCCTGTCTTGCGCGCCTTTCGGGAAATTTCGTCCAGCTGTTTCGTGGTTCTACGGGCAACACCTAGCACATTGCCTTCGTCTGCCTGAAGCCTTATGATGAATTTAAGTACGCTGTCCATTTGCCTTTGCCTCTATTTTTCGGATGTCAATCAGATACCGGATTGTCCATGCCCATTCTTCATCAGATAGTATGTCAGGGTCGATGTGCATGTAATACCTCAGGAGTGTGTTCATGAAGAGTACATCACAGTCCTGTGCATCTGGAACATCGGCATCCGCTAAAGTTTTTTTATTTCTGCTTCTTTAACTTTAAGAACTTCTTCCATTTTGGGGATGGCTGCTAAAAAAAAGGTGTCATCTGTTTGGATTTCCATGTCGCCGTCCACCCAAAGTTGCTTCAAAAGAGTTTCACTCATTTTGATGGGATCCTTTACGACACTTACAAAGCTCAGGTCCTTACGGTTGGGGCGCCTGATGATACAACTCTTTCCATCCACGCTAATCTGGAATAATTCACCATGCTTCTTCTTCAAATCGGCTATTTGTTTTTCTGTAATCCTCATTTTTTATCTTTTTGAATGATTATTGAACGCTGTTCAAAACTACGCAGATTTCTTATCTATAAACAGGAATGGCAAAGTCTTTTCCTGGAACTTGTCACCCTGCTTCCATTCGGTGGTGTCCTCGGTGAATTCCACACCCACAAGAATATCTGTAGTGATTACATCACCAGCAGAAGGGTTGCCGTATGCAGCAACGATATCCATGCTTGCATCGAGGATATCACCGCCACAAGCCTGCTTCAGTGCTTCATACTCACTCTGAAGAAGTGTAATCTCGCCGTCATAGGTCTTGTTGCCACGCTGGACGCTGTGAGGCTTGTTCCCCTTGGCATGAAGAAGTTCTTTCTCCTGCTTGGCGCTATATTTCACGCCTCTAAGTCCTGTTACGGGACGGCCTGCCATGACGACATTCACATCAGACCATTCATATTCTCTTGTATTTACCATTGTTTGTCACTTTAATAGGTTGTTACCTGGAAACCTAAGTTCACGTCAATATAGCGAGAGTAGCCATAAGGACGCACCTTCAGTGTTACCACAATCTTTGATGTAGAGACCACATCCTGCTTTGAGTCGATATAGCACTGGCAGCCGTTTCCTTCGCTATCACTGCTAAGTTCGCCATTTGCTGTCATCTTACGATTGATGGCATTCTCCAAAGTTTGCTGCCAACTCTTCGCAACAGCATGCTGCAATGTCCCGTCCTCGTTAAGTTCGAGCTCGTCAAGGAGTTCGTCCAGCATAACGTCATAGGCGATGCGGTAAGCCTTGTCTATCACACGACGGTTTGTGATATGTGAATAATCATCTGTTGGGATACATGCCATAGGGTCATCTGCAAAATAGTATCCTGAACGGCCTACATGCTTACGTACCACGATATAGCCCTTTTCAAAGATGGAAGCTATAGCATTTCCGCTTTCATCTACCTTCTTTGCACCTATGTACATTTCCAATGGGAAAAGGCTGCCGTCCTTTACGCGGCCGATGTTACGTTGTACAGGAACAGAGGCTATACGTCCGAGCATCGTGCCAACACAGGCACCTTTACTTGACGACTTTGTGTCACCGACAAGCACACATACACGGTTGTATTTCTCGCTTGTGAGATCCTTCAGCTCCTTGGATTCGTCATAGTTGCGTCCCTCCAAGACGACAAACAAAGGAGCATAGAGTTCCTCTGTCGCCCATTCACAAAGCTGCTGAGCTTTGGGGAGTGCAGTGAATACATCCGGATCAAGACCATTGGCACTTGCCGTAGTGCCCCCGCTATTGATACCGGCAACACCTATACCTCTTAAGGTTCCGTTACACATGGTGATGAGTTGGCGAAGATTGCCATCGGAAGTCTTGGTATAATCACAAACATCTGTAGCCTTTGACGTAGTCGCGACGGGATAGAGAATAAGTTTTGCACCACTGCCCGCCTCATCGTAGAACTCAGTGACTTGCTTGTAAAGCACGGAATTGTTTGTCTCGGTCACACCAAGTGCTGAGAGGCTGTCAACGCTGGTCAATTCATACACATTGTTTAAGGTCAGTCTGTCATTTACGGCTGTCGCCCCACAGACAAGGGCCATCAGGCCGTCGGCGCTTTCACCGACGATGCCCAACTGGCCGCTTAAAAACTGAATTTTTACTCTTGGTAGTTGCATAAGAGTCTTGTTTGAGGTTACTACTCACTGGCAGTCGCCTCTACAATGCAGGCGATGCCCTTTTTGTCATAGCGACGGTACGACCCTCCGACACGCATCAGGAAAGAATAGATGTCGCCGTAATATGTAGGATCATCTGTACTGTCAAACATCTTGATGTCGCCCATTGCACGACTGACACAGTTCTTCTGCCATGCAAGACCTGCAGCGAGTTCTGTAGCAGCTGATGCTTCAGACCACTTCAGGAGCTTCTTGGCAGACGTTAGACGGAGTACCTGAGAACGCTGCAGGATGTCGAACCCATAGAGACGCCCAAGAACACCTTGCTGTGCATCTGCACTATTGAGGAACGCACTGAGTTCCTTGTCGGTCAGGTCTTCCAACAGGTCCGCATACATCACCGCATCCAAAAGAATGTAGCGACCATCTGCGGGAACATCTTCTTGGTTGAATTTGGTCATAAGGGCAAGGACGGTATCCTTTGACATCTTCTTACGGTTACCCGTCGCTGTAGCCGTCGTATGAGCAGCACGGGCAGCACCGGTGGTCTCCACCACAGTGCTTTCTTCGAACCAACGATACAGCAGGTTCTGATGAGCCTGTTTCTGAAGTTCCATACGATCATTCCACAACACGCTGTTACGCTTGTCATAAGACAGTTCAACGGTTTCGATATTGGGAATATAAATCGGATTGGTAGTGAGCTCATCCATATTGTAGGAGAGATCATTGTCTGTGCGCGCTTTGACGCTGGCAGGCTTTTGAGTGCGGTTAATCTCCACACCAGAAGGTGCACCAGCATTCGGAACGTGCACTGTTTTGTTGCTTACGTAGGTCGAGTCATCGATACTCTTCGTAGCAAAACTGTTGTCGGGAAAAAAGTTCTCGACAAGGCTGTTAAGCCAAACTTGTTTGTTCAATGCCATGTTTTCAAAAAATTAATTGTTACACTATGCTTACTCTTTGTAGTCAACACCGAATTTTTCCTTGTATTTGGCACAAAAGAGTTCCTTATTCCGAACTTTAAGTTCGGCAAGGAGATTCTGCTTGTCCAAATCGTCCCAGGACTTATTGTCAAAGACACCTGCAGTTACGCCATCATGATTGATTAATTCAGATGCACGCAGAGACTTGGCTGGCTTCATGCTGTTGATGAAAGATTCTGTAGTCTCTCGGTCAGCAATCATGAGTTTTTTCATAGAAGGAAGTTGTCCAGGAGCGATTTTCCCTTCAGCAACAGCCTTGTCGAGGAATGCTTCTACCTCTTTCTCCTGGAGGTCTACAATCTGCGCTTTGTAAGCGTCGTTAGCATGCTGGAGCGCATCCACTTTGGTTGCCTTTGACTCCAGTGATTTGATGTGTGCTACGATAGCACTGGCATCCTCCTTGTCTTTGAAGGAAGGGATAGCCTTGATGTCATCTATTAAAGCCATTTCGTTTTTGTTTTTTGGCCCACTCAGGAGCCGGTTGTTAAAATAGTGATAAATATCTTCCTCTGTAGTTGGTGTGACTTCTGTGGCCTCCATATCGTAGATGCCATCTATGAGCTTCAAACGAACTGCCTCATTGGCATCTATCCAATGGTCATTCTCATCGAAGAACTTCTCCAGAACATCCTGTGCAGACATTCCGCACCGTCCAGCAATCATGTTTGCAAGGTCCATCTGAAGGCGCTCCATCTGATCAGCTGTCTGTCGAAGAACAGATGCATTACCCCAAGTTCCGCCACTGACACTATGTAGCATGAGCTTTGCGAATGGGCTCATATAAAGTGGCTTGCCGCAAAGAGCGATGATGGCAGCTATGCTGGCGGCTACTCCGTCAATGTATATAGTTATGTCGCATTTAGACTGCCTCAGGGCATTGTAGATGGCCATACCACTGAAGACGTCTCCGCCTCGGCTGTTGATTCTGACGTCAATCTTATTATATTGGGATTGCAATGCAATTAGTTCACTGACAATTCGGCCGCTCTCAACCTTATCGCCATCGCCAATATCGCCATACAATAACAGCGTCGCTGTGTCATCTTCACGGATGATATTAAAAAACTTTACTTTCATGTCGCACGATTTCTATTTTCACCTGCAAAGTTTGCATTTTTTTTCGCGATTGCCAAACGTCCTTTTTATCATAGCACCCCGGGGTGGCTTTCATAGTCGCACACAATGTTACGATAAAACATGGTTTTCGTTTTCTCGATGAATATTAAGAACTTTGCAAAACAATTATATCAATATGGGAAAACAGAACATAGACAAAAAGGACATTGCCAAGTCACTTTTTCTCAATGGCCACTTCACCCAAGAGGAAATCGCAGAAAAGGTCGGCAATACTAGGCAGACGGTTTCCAGATGGATTAAGGATGGGGGATGGGAACAAATTAAAGCGTCAATGACCATCACCCCAGAACAAATTCTTGTAGGTCTGAACCGCCAGATTATCGAAATCAATAACAACATCAACGCGAGGGAAGAGGGCAAGCGCTTTGCCACCGTTCCAGAAGCCGACACACTTGCAAAACTCGCATCCGCTATCAAGAAGATTGAGCAGGATGTGGGCATTGCTGATATCGTGGATGTTGGCATAAAGTTTACCAACTGGCTCAGAATCGTTGACATTGACAGAGCAAAAGTATTCAATGAACTTTGGGATTTATTTATTAAAGAACAAATGAAATGACACTCGAAGAAAGAAAGGCCATTGCACGATGGGAAGAACACCATAAGTCACTTGCTGCCGACGTTCCAGTAGAGGACTGGATGTCCCCAAGAGACATCGAGAAAAAAAAGGCTATCCTCGAAAAGGACCCTGTTGCATGGATTAAATATTTTTTCCCAAAGTATGCCAAGTATGATTTCGCACCGTTCCATATACGCGCCATTCGACGAATCATATCACATCCGGAATGGTATGAGGTGGACTCATGGAGCCGAGAGTTGGGAAAGTCCGTTGTCGCAATGTTCATTATTATGTTTCTCACGCTGACGAAATTAAAGAGGTTCGTCTTTCTCGCCTCTGCGACAGAATCTGCTGCCATAAGATTACTATCACCATATAGAATCAATTTTGAGAGTAATCCAAGATTACGGCAATTTTACGGTAATCAAGTCACACTTGGTGCTTGGACGGATAAGGAATTCTCTACAAAATGCGGGGCAAAATTCGTTGCGCTGGGAGCTGGTTCTGCTCCTCGTGGCGCAAGAAATGAAGAAGTACGTCCGGATATCATCTATCTTGATGACTATGATACCGATGAGGACTGCAGAAATCCAGAAACGCTGAAAAAAAAGTGGGACTGGTTCGAAGGGGCACTTTATCCCACACGCTCAATTTCAGAACCTACTCTTGTGTTGTGGTGCGGCAATATCATAGCAAAAGATTGTTGTATCAAGAGAGCTGGTGAACGTGCCAAACATTGGGACATTGTCAACATTCGTGATAAAAACGGAAAAAGTACATGGCCGCAGAAGAATACAGAGGAGCAGATTGACATCGTCCTGTCAAATATATCCTCCAAAAATGCCCAGGCAGAGTATTTCAACAACCCCGTCTCTGAAGGTGAGATATTCAAAAACCTCCCTTTTGGCAAGATTCCTCCGCTGCATAGATTCCCGTTTCTCGTTCTCTATGGTGACCCGGCTTATTCAGACTCCAAGAAAAAGGCATCCAGTACAAAAGCTCTTTGGCTTATAGGCAAGCAGAAAGGGACATACTACATCATTAAGGGGTTCCTTGCTCGCGAGTTGAATGCTACATTCATAAGTTGGTATTTCGACATCATGGACTATGTGAGCGACAAGACAAATGTGTATTGCTATATGGAGAACAACAAACTTCAAGACCCATTCTTCACCCAGGTATTCAAGCCGCTTCTCCGCGACGAGTGTAAAAGAAGGAAACGTGAGTTGTATATCAAGGGTGATGAGCGTAAGAAGACAGATAAGGCGACTCGAATAGAAGCCAATCTGGAGCCGATAGACCGTAACGGCGCATGGATATTTAATGAAGATGAAAGGGACAATCCGCACATGCAGGAACTCATCAACCAGTTCAAGTTATTCGAAATGCACCTGCCATATAACGCAGACGGTCCTGACTGCATTGAGGGTGGAATCACCATCATAGGAGAGAAAACGGCAGAACTACAACCCACTGTGACCATATCAACTGATGAACTCTACGAACATAACAAATTCCGAATGTAATTATGGAAAATTTTATAAATACAAACGATTACGATGCGACTATACACCGGGAGATTCTCGATGCTCTTCTAAGGGCTGATGCACCGTCATACGACCCACAAATCATCGAAATCTGCGAAGATAGAGCCATCGCAGAAATGAAGTCATACCTCAATAAGCAGTATGACTGTAAATCTATATTTTCTGCAAGAGGCGCAGACCGGCATCCACTTATACTGATGTTTGCCATTGATATGACGGTATACCATATCTTTTGTCAACACAATCCATACAAGATAGCAAGTATACGGCAGAATCGTTACGACCGTGCCATCGAATGGCTCAAGGGCATCATGAAAGGGGACATTACCATTGATGGAGCGCCGACTTTGCCATCAGACGAGCAGGGAGATAATTCCCCATGGCAGATACAGGCCGATGATGCAAGACCAACATTTCGTTGAACAATTAATTCAATAATATATGAAGAAAAACAAGAATAAAGGGAAGCCCCATATTGTCCAGGGCGGAATGCGTACATCCACCACGCAAAAGCTACCCGATGTAATTTTGCAAATGCCGGAGATATTCCTCTTTGACATGAAAGCTTATATGAACTCGGTCATCATGGCAAAAAGCATAGACTACTCTAATCGTACGAGACTTTTTGACATGTACGAATCTGCATTGCTCGACCTCCACTTGTCCGGAGTTTTGGACAAGAGGCTCCGCGGAGTCACACGGATTCCTATCATGTTCCAGCGAGATGGAATACCAGATGATGCAATCAACAAACAGCTTCGGTCGCCCTGGTTCAAGCAACTCCGAAAAGACATCATATTGTCTGAATTTTGGGGGTTCACACTTGTCCAGTTCTACTTGGATGACGAAGGGAATATCCGCTATGACCTTATAGACAGGAAACACTACGACCCTATCCAGCGTCATTTGTTGAAGTTCCAAGGAGACCAACAGGGTATTCCTATCGACGACTTCGAGAATTGCCTATTTGTCGGGTCGCAACGCAGTCTTGGTATTTTCGCCGAGTTAATGCCAGCAGTGCTGTACAAACGCGGAGACATGGCAGACTGGGCGCAGTTCTGCAACATTTTCGGTATGCCGATACGTGAATATACCTATGACGCCGGTGATGAAACGGCCAGAAGAAGACTTATTTCAGATGCCAGACGACAAGGTTCCAATGCGGTATATATCCATCCCAAAGACAGTGAACTGACATTGATAGAGTCTGGAAACAAGACTGGTTCATCCGACCTATACAAGACCTTTGCCGACTACTGGGATAGTAAAATCTCCATTCGTGTACTTGGTAACACGCTCACAACCGATGCGAAAGAAACAGGAACACAGGCTTTGGGCGAAGTGCACAAGGAAGAAGAGGACGACATGAATGCAGATGACCGAGAATTCATACTTGACGTCCTTAACTATGATATGCGGCCTATCTTTGCCAATCTTGGCTTCAATGTCGATGGAGGAGAATTTGTGTATGCCAAAAAAGACAAGATTATTCCATCCCAGCAAATCGACATCGTACAGAAACTACAATCTATGGGTCTACCCATGGATGACGATTGGCTCTATGAGACCTTCGGAGTGGAGAAGCCAAAGGACTATGACCGGCAGAAAGCTGACGCCCTCGCACACAAGGAAGCTATCAGACAAAGTCTGATGGAGGATGCGGCCAGGCATGAAGATTACGATGATGAACATTCACTCAGTTTGAACACTGATAAAAATGCGTTCAAAAACAGGTTGAAGAGTTTTTTCGGGCTCGCCCCGATATCAGGGGCGGATTCCGACTTTTAATCGATAGGCTCTATTACGGCGGCTCATGTGCTTGCTGCTCTGGACATTTCCATAATGTTGCTCCATCGGTCACATTTTCTGCAGATGTTCTGAAGCAGTATCTCCGTGCCATATATAACGGATTCGACACATCTCGTTCCGTCGAGCCTACCATGTGGAGAGAAGTGCTGCGCATACTCAACGAGGCTACGGTCGATGGTCTCCTGCAAAGCAACGTGCCGACACATAGGGATAGTTTCCTTGCCGCCCTACGACATTCTAATGAGGTTTTTGCAGCCTTCAAGGTGCATTCCATGTCAGAGCGCATGGCAGCACGGCTCTTCAACCCTGATGGCACGCTCAAGTCGTTCCGAAAGTGGACTGACGATGTGAAGCCCATTTCCTCACACTATGTCGGCGCATGGCTACGCACCGAGTACGATACGGCTGTCATACGTGCCCATAATGCCGCAGACTGGCAGCAGTTCCTCCGCGATGCCGATGTAATGCCCAACCTTCGTTGGATGCCCACCACGTCCCCACATCCAGAGAGCAGCCATCGGGCTTTTTGGGAGCGTAAGCTCACGCTGCCCGTCTCTGACCCGTTCTGGGACGAACACCATCCAGGCGACCGTTGGAACTGCAAGTGTTCTCTTGAACAGACCGACGATCCTGCCACACCTGAACTAAAGGCGGAGTTCACAGGCGAGAATCCACAGCAGGGACTCACCAACAATCCTGGCAAAGACGGACATACGTTCTCGCAAGACCACCCGTATTTCCCCGATTCCTGCAATTTATGTGGTTTCTACAAACCAGGGTTTAAGGACAAGTTGCGCCATTTGTTCAACGGCAAGGCTAAGGACTGCTACAACTGCCCATACATCAACAAGTGTTTAGATTCATTATGCAAGTCAGAAAAGCCCGATAAGGAGAAAATAAAAGCTAATAGGGTTGAATACCAACGTTTGCTTCACGATCCAGAATACAAAGATGTTGTTTTCGACAAACGTACTGGTGGACTCAAAGCAGTACATACTGGCCATATTACTCATGGGGGCGAACACGCACAAAGGTTCTTTGGTGGACTAACATCTTCCGACCTGGAAAATGAATGTCAAAATCAACTATTCTCAATGGGGCACAAAGCAATCTTCTGTAATGAGACAAAAAAGAAAAACGGACAGCAACTAGCGGCTCTCGATATGGTTATGGATGACATATATATGGACATACGCTCGGTTACTGGACGTGGATGGTACTCAAATATATTTGTTAAAAAGAATGATCAGTTACGCCGATACAATAGTAGAAGCGATGTTGAGGAGAAAGCGGATGCTCTTTGTCTGTATTTCTACGATCCTAACCTGTTTGATGAGACAAAAATGCAAAAATCCATCAACTATTTCAAGTTCTATCGGAATTTTGAAGGGAATCTGCTTGATAAGGATTTGAAGCATATCTATTGCGTCATAAAGGGTAGGAACGAGTTACTTCACTATGAAATATGAAAAAAGCCGGGTCTCTCAAGGAACACCCCGGCGCCAGATGTGTGTCGAAACACACACAACTTATTTCTAAGTCTTCGCAAAGATAATAATAATACTTTAATAAACAAACATTATGAACAAAATTTTTAAGTTTTTCGAAGTTTCTAACCGCTATAAGCACTTTATCGGTGGTCTTATCGTAGCTACACTTGCTGGTTCGTTTTATGCAGCCCTATATACAGCCATCGTCGCTGCATCGTGCCTCGAACTCAAAGACCGTCTCTACGACAATCAATGGGACTGGATAGACTGGCTCTGTACTGTTCTCGGTGGAATTGTTGCCGCTATAGTCTTTTATCTCATTTTTTTCTGACCATGGACGCCAAAGACATTGAAAAGCTGGTCACAAAAGCCAAAAATGAAATTCTGAAGGAAGTTAACAATCGGCTTCCACGAAAAGTTGGAGTGATAGCTGTGAATCACTTCAGACAGAACTTTCGTGATGGTGGATGGCTCGACGGTGGACTGCATCCATGGAAGAGAACCAGGAGGCAAGACAGCAGTTCCCCCGATGCCAAATACACGCCGCTCACATCACGACGGGACCACCTGATGCGCTCCATTCAGGCAAGTACAACTCCTGGACAAGTCACGGTTGAGAATCCTGTGCCGTATGCTGCCATTCACAATGACGGGGGGAATATCACCACACATCCCACTGTCACGGAACGGATGCGGAAGTATGCCTGGCGCATGGTCTATTCGCTTGCTGGTATCAAAGGAAAGGGTAAACTGCCTAAAGAATTGCCTGTTGAAGCAGAAAAATGGAAAGGCCTTGCGCTTACCAAGAAAAAGAAAATCTCCGTTCATGCCAATATCCCTCAGCGCCAGTTTATGGGCGACTCCGCCGAGCTTCGCGTGAAGGTAAACAAAATTATTAATGAATCAATACAAAGAATAAAAGATGGAATCATTGATTTATCATCTCATTAATCACATCAAGGAAAATATGCCTTCACTCTCCATGGTGGATGAGGACTACGGCCAGTTGGAGGCGATAGACAAGGTGGATATGGACACTTATTCTGTCACTTTCCCGGCAGTACTGGTTAACATTCCTGAAACGGAATGGTCTAACCTCAGCGTAAAGAGCCAAAAAGGAAAGGCGAAAGTGAATGTCCGTTTGATTATTGACTGCTACGATGATACTCACTTCGGCTCAGGCACAATTGAAAAAACTCTTGAGCGCGCAGAAATGGCAGACACGTTACATAAGATATTACAGGGATTTCGACCGGAAGGAGATGGAGAACTCAACCGGGAATTGTCGCGGTTCTACACCTGGAGCCATGGCATAAAAATATATGAATTCGTGTATTCGCTTGTAGTAAGCGACATCAATCGGGAAATAATGAAAGTTCACGCTCCTGACAAGATTGTGATTTCGGCAAAGAAACTTTAGCTTTGACTTTGAATCCGGTAAAAAGAGGCCGCTCAATCCTTTTTCCATCAAAAGTGGCTCCGCTTTGAATCATTCTACGGACAATCTGCATCACGCGGCTTTCTGATACAAAGAATTCGTCTTCGCTCAACTTCTTAATGGCGTCATCAAACCTAAGTCGGCGAATTTCAGTCCAGTAGTAGTACCGCTCAAACATCCTCTGGTCTCGGTATTCTATCAGTTCTTTGCTTCTTCCGTGGGGCATACAATGCAAAGATAGCGATTTATCTTTGGATAATGTCAAAAAAATGAGGCATTCTTTGCAAAATGCCTCATTTTCAGTTCACATAAGGAACGAAACGCCACTTTTTAGGCGCTCCGCCTCTATTTCCTATCCAACGTCCTCCTTCTTAGGCTCGACGTAGAACGTTTCATCCTGGACAACCTGAATGCCGCATTTGGCCATATTGTCGGTCATTCCCTCCACGTCACGGTCTGCAAGGAGTTTATCCTTGGCGACCTCCTCCGAGGTGCGGATAAACTCTGGGAGAAACTCCTTCACAAGGTTTAGGGCGCTTGCCCAAGTGAAGCCCTTCAAGGTCTTCAGCTTTGGTGTACCCGTGCGGAAACCGATGGTACCGTGAGCCATGTCAAGACTCTTCTTTTTGGTGAACAGTTCTGCTTGGTTCTCGGTGGCGTATGCCTGGAGGGTGTCAAAGGCACACTCGCGGTCACATGTCAGCGAAGCCAGCTTGTCCTGATACTTCTCGCGAATTTTCGCACACTGCAGCTCAATCTCTGCATTGATTTTGTTGATACTTGCGTCTGCCTTAGCGAAGGTTGCAAATGCTTCGTCTGCCACCTCACGGCTTACGCCTGTGATGACGGTCTTCTTCTGTCTTTTTGCCATTTTGTTAAAAATTAAAGTGTAAATATTGAGGTTACAATTCATTGTGCTTCTTCAAAATCATCCGAAGTTTCTTTGAGAGTTCCCAAAGGTCATCGGTGCTCAGTTCGCGAAACTCACATCCTGCAATCTTCGGGCTCCTACAGTAATCGTTGATACAGGTCCAATTGGTAGTATCTATACCTATCTGCTGCAAGAGCTTTAGGCAGATGCTCCTGTTATGTCGCAACTCTTCACGCCATGCAGCACTACGCCCATTGTCAGGACATGCTTTCTTCATCGTGGCAATGATGTTGTCATACTCTGCCTTACTCACTTCTCGAAGGCTCTCCGTGCGTCCGTTGGTACCTTGATACACCAAGTCACGTTTCAGGTCTTCCTTGTCACCCGCATAGGGGATACGCTTCAATAATGCATAAAACTGTGCATAGTTTGTTACTTCTTCTCGCATACTGCTTCCCATTTTATGATTATGATTGGACGCACATAGCCTGTGCCTTGACACATCGGGCATTCGGTCTTGATGCCATCGCCCCACTGGTCCCTACCCCAGAACCATCCGTTACCACAGCAATAATTGCACTGTTGCACGAGCCCTGTCAGCCGCTGATGTCTGGAGTTCAGTGCCGGGCTATCCAATTCTATCACCTGTTTTACTTTGCTCATTCTCATTTTTGCTACTATATGTTACTTGGTCATAGCTGTGCCACTGTACTATGCGGTTGGCCCATATCAGGCTGGTTGTCTCTACTACCATTTTTCTCTTTTTCTTCTTGTAACGCCGAATCATTAGGTCACATTCGTAGTTGTGCTGCAGCCAGTCTTCCAATAGTCCATGGGCGCTCATGGCCCCCATCAGAATATAGATGGTGTCGCCCTGTTTGTAATCATTCATATTTCTGTTGTTTTACTTATTTCTCCCCAATACCGTACGGCTCCTTCATCCCAAATGGTGAATTCTCCTGTCTGACCGATGAAGCGGCCTTTGGAGAATGCCTTGAAGCCCTCAACCCATATCTTCAGAGTGGCATCATACATCACGCCCTCTGCTGCACTGCCCCTGGGAGCGTTACCCTTGGCATGACTGATGAAGATAATCAGCTTGTCCTTGTTGCGCTCTTTGAACAGGATGTAGTCTCTATAACTCATTTGTGTATATTGGAAGGAGTCTATTACGATGATGTTATAACTCTTGCGCCGCGCCAGACGCTCTTTAAGTTCTGCCACAGGTTCTGCATTCAACAGGTGAAGACGGCTGCCTACATTGCTCAGACCGTGACGCACGAGCTTCTGTCTCATCGACAGGCTGTCGCCCTCTTCCATACTGTCAAAGGCCACGCGGTCATACTTGCAGAGTTCTGCTATCAACTGCATCACGAAACTGGTCTTACCATTACCCGAACGCCCCCAGATGAACCATACGCCTGTGCGCTCAGGCTGCCCGAAGGCATCAGCCCATTTCCCTTCAAAAGGAAAAGTCTGACGCCTCTTGTTCAGCACTTCTTTTACTGTCAATGCTCTACCCATGGTCTTATTTGCTTCTCTTGATTCTATGGATACTCTTCTTCACTCTTCGCAGGTCAAAGTCGCAGGCTTCAGCATCCTTGATAACTTCGTCCAGGTCCTTATGTTCCTTGATGCCGTTGGCGGTACATATCGCATACACATCATTCACAGAGGTGTCTTCAAGCACAAAGTACTTCCTGCCTATACGACTGTAGAACTCCTTGTAGCCTGGCTTCTTCCAGCGCAGACCATTCTCGATGCGCTTCATGATGTAGTCTGTGCTCATGAAGACAACACCGCACTTGTCCTCCAGTTTGTTGTACAGACTGATGAAGTAGTGGAATACACTTTCAGTAAGTTTGTCTGCCTCGTCGAACACCATCAGTGGGGCGTCCATCTGGATGAGATTGTCCAAAATAGACTGCCATAGCTCGCGCACGGTGAAACCTTCAGTTCTGATACCGGTCAGCCGGGCAATCTCTCTGACGAATTCTCCCTTGTGCATGTCCTCAGAACACTGCAGGTAGAAGACCTCTTTGTGTTCCTCAGCATAGATGCGCGCCGTGGTGGTCTTGCCGCAGCCGGCTTCACCTACCACCCAAGTCACATTCTTGAACATTTGGGCGTCACTCAGGGCATAGCTGATTTCTTGGTACGGTCCGGTTTCCACAATGGTCCACCCCTGTTCCTGGCCGACGGTACCTACCTGCTCGCCAACTTTACGCCACATTTCCTCACTGATGTTCTCCCACTTGCCGTTGAGGATGTTGCTTACAGTTCCGGCACTGGTGCCTTTAAGGCTACCCACAGCTTTGTTCTGGCTTGGGTACTTTGCCACATACGTTCTCAGACGTTGCGTGATTTGCTCTTTCTGTTTCTGTTCCATGTTTCTTATGCTTAAAAGTCAGTTTTTTCTCTTTTCGTTATAGTTTCTCGGCGGTCTTTTTGAGGTCAACTGTGAGCGCATGGCCATCCAGCTCACTCCAGTCCATCTTGCTAATCTTCTTCGTTACCCTTCCAAGGCTCAGTTCTTCGGGCTCGCGGCTGTACTTCCGTGTACGTCTTTCTATCTGCCTCTGCACGTCTGCTCTCACGCCCTTCAGGTCTGGCGTCACAAGTCCGTTCTGCTCGGGAGCTACGCCTTCAGCATACTCAATGGTCTTGGCGGCAACCTGGCGCTCTATTCGGCACTGCTCGGCAGCGGTCTGCTGCTGTCTGATAAAGATGGCCTCACCTTCGGTCTGCTCCTGAATGGCACGATGAATGACGATGTAGGGCTCGGCCACACGCTCAAAGCGCAGCTCACCGGCTTTGTCTTTCCAGTAGAGGCGTATACTATGGAAGTCGTACGGGTCATATTTCACAACAAATTTCTGATAGGTGTGCTTCCTGCGCCACTCAATATCGGGCACTCCTGGTTCGCTCATCACCTCATACACCCTCTTCTTGCCCTTGACGGTAACCTCGATACCACTGCTTGTGAACGTGCTCATCCTGTCGCATGTCACCCAGAACATATCTATCATGTCGCTGGCAGTCACTATGGGGGCTTCTGGGTTCTCGCTCTCTTGGTACATCTTCATCCTCTGCTCCCCTGTAGCCGGATGAGCCATCTCGTTCCACTCGGTACGGGCTTTTAGATAGGCGGCTTTCAGTTCGTCAAGGGTGTATAATTTATCCCTGTTCGCCTCGATGAACTCCATATTCGGGCGGCTGCTTGCTTTCACTGCGGTAATGTTCTGACCGGTAAAGCGCCAGTCCTTATGCAGCACCTGTTGTTGAAACCTGCCGAAGACGCTCTCAATGGTCTTCGAGGCGCCATTGTAAGGGGCAGTGGTTCTGTGTATGTGACAGATCTTGTCCAGCATTCCGCTGCTGTTCGCTTTCTTGTGACCACCCTGGTTGTCATGCACAATCTCGTAAGGTTTGTGCCCGCTCACCTGAATAGCCATCCTGTAGGCCATGTATTGTGCTTCATAGTCCTCGGTGTCGCTGATACAGAAACCAAGGAACACCTCTGTCGCAGCATCGATTACTTCATACACGCTCGTAGTCCTTACCTTGCCGTCATCATCCCTGTAGTACAGATTCAGTTTGGTACCGTCACCATACCAGAGCGCATCACGCATTGTTGGCAACTGCGTCTTGTGGCGGCGGTCAAACTTCTGATGGGCGCTCATCTCGCCGTATATGGCATCATGCCACAACGGTTCCACGTCAGCACGCTCTAACCACATCTTTAGGCTCCTGATGCTCTTCAATGGCTTCCACCCTTTGCCCGCACACTCCTGGTTGAAGGTGTCGAATATCTGACCGTCGGTATATACAGGCACCTTGCACCTCTTCAGAGCGATGAGGCGCTGCTGGGCCTCAGCTGTCAGCTTCAGAGTATTGCTGTTGCCAACCTTGCCACTGATTAGCGACCGATAACCGTCTTTCTTGAACTGGCTCATCTTCTCTTTCAGACGTGCCAGGTTCTTCGGCAGCGTGTGCTGCACTACATCGCGCAGCTTCTCGCTTTGGGTGAAGACTATATCCCAGAGGTCACCACGTCTGCCACCGCCCAGGGCATGGGTCGTACTGGTCAGCTCGTTCATGCGCTCCCAGAGCATCTTCAACACACTGGCATTGTTCGTATATTCGTCAATGAGCTTTTGGCTCAGTCGCGTTTGAACACCGTTCAAATCATACTCAAACGCTTCAAAAAAAGCACGGCCCTTGTCATCTTCCTTCACCCATTCCTTCAGTTCCTGGGCTTTCAACACATCAGCCGGCTTGCCGTACTTCGCTTCAAACATCATTCTGTACTTCATAGGGAGCGACGCATAAACGTACAGAGCATAGTTGCCTTCACCTTTGCCTTGACGAGCACACACGATATTACCGCGCTGCACGTTCTTCATAAGAGTTGAACCCGCTATGATTCCATTTGTGGTCAACTCGTCAAAGGTTACGCATAATGTCTTTTTGTAATACTCCATAGTTGCTTAATCCATTGTTCCAAAGTAGCTACAATCTCATTGCAGCTTCAAAACTCTCACAGCACCCTCATACAGTGGCATCATGCCTATGGCATATACCACGCCGACAATCTTTTCTGCCAGCGTCATAGTGTCAAGGCTCCAGGCAAAACTGAGTACAAACCAACTGAATACAAAACCAAGCACAAAGGCTATGGCCAACCTGGCACCCGCTTTCAACAAGCCCATCATAACCCTTCCTCCTATTTTATTTGTTACCGATTTCAATACCGCCATACTGCTCCTTGGCAACAAAGCGGATTCTACGAGCAAGTGCACTGTCCTTCTTAAAGTTCAGCGCCTTGCTTACCATTTCTCGAGTACAGTTCATGGCCAGGGCTATCTTTACCACATTACCGCGTTCCATCACAATACGTCTGTTCATATTCGTACCTCCTTATTTTAAGTGTTCGTTGATATAGTCCTTGTCTTTCTCCGTCAGAGCCATACCCATCTTGATTTTCCGACGTACAACCTCCTTGTCTCCTACCAGCCAACAGGCTTTGCGGATAAGCTGCTCTGCGGCCTCCTCCTCTTTTGCAGTATGCTCAGCTTTTTCACCGGCTACAAGCCCCTGCACAATCTCCAACATGGCATCAGCAGCATCATGGAAAATCTCAACTGCCTCCTTGCGAAGCAGCTCCAGTTTCTGAACCTTCTGGCCATTCTGGTATGCCGTTTCTAACAAACCCGTAACCAGTGCACTGCTGCCAATCATCAACCATTCCCTACAGAATGTGTCCTTGTCTATGTCTCCGGCTGACATATACATGGCGTTAGCCTCAACATACTCTTGTTTTGTCACTGAGCGACCAATGCGCTCTTCAAATTCTTTCTGCAACATATTTCTTTGTTAAATTTCTTCGTTCTTACACGCTTCTCGATTTTATTTCGTATCTTTGGCGCATCGTTCACTAATTGAATACGTTGGCAAAGATATAGAGAAATACTCTAACCACAAAACAAAATTAGAGATTTTTTCTAATAAATGAGTTTTATGAGCGTTAAAGATAGAGTAAAAGCCTTTTGTAAGGCAGAGAAAACAACGGTTTCAGCGTTTGAGGCAAATATCGGTGTCGCAAACGGTTATGTCAATGCTATAAGCAAAAGTATAGGATTAGATAAGATTAATACAATTTTAGAGAATTACCCTAATTTGAATATAGAGTGGCTATTAGTCGGAAAAGGCTCTATGTACAAGAACGACAAACTCCCTGTTGCGTCAGCCACTAAGAATGTTGGAGATGGAATCCCATTGATTCCATTAAGTGCTATGGCTGGAGTTCTTACTTCTGACCAGACCATTTTGGAATACGAATGTGAGCGCTATGTGGTGCCGGCATTCAAGGGGGCAGATTTCCTTATTCCTGTAAAGGGAACAAGCATGCAGCCTACGTATCAGTCTGGTGACATCGTAGCATGCAAGCGCGTTTCTATGTCTGGTCTGTTCTTTCAGTGGAACAAACCCTATATCTTGGACACAGCTCAAGGACCACTTATTAAGCGTATCAAACCAGGAAGCGACAAGGAGCATGTCCTAATAGTATCTGATAACAAGGAATATAATCCTTTCGAGTTGCCATGTTCTGAAATCCATTCTGTAGCATTGGTCATTGGTCTTATTCGACTGGAGTAGTGAACGAATCGTGCATGCAAATTTCACGTCAAATCTCGCAAACTACTGATTTAAGGCACTTTCAGGTGAAATTTGCCTATCAAATATGGGCAAACACGTGTATTTTGCCCCTCTAAAACTAAAAAAAACAGCAGTTTTTACTTGCTTTTGGTCTACTCGGTCAGTGAAAACAGTTCTGAATGTGTTAAATGTGTCCACCTAAATGTCCACCTAAACTAAGCATTTCGTTTTTGCAAAGGTGTTTTTGTCCACCTAACTGTCCACCTAACTGTCCACCTAACCCCTTTTTTGCATAAAAAAAGATCATTTTCCTAATGTCAGGAAAATGATCCTTAAAGGCCATCTTGCCAGGCACGCAAATATGATTCACCAAGCCTCTTCCTCCGCATCTTGCTTGTGACTGCACCGGATAAGCGCAGATTGCTTGATAATAGCGCTTTTAGTGGCCACAGAGCCGTTTCCAGACAGTCCTGCGTGTAGCAGGTAGCTCTTGGTTACTCCTACGTCCTCTGGCGTTAAAACCGTGTAAACTGCTGAAATACTAGAAAAGTAGTAATCCTTCCGTTCATACCGGCCTCTATTCAGGAGGTGCACATGTATAACTTTTGCCATATTATTCTCGTTTAATGTGCAAATATACCATATAATAACTATATAGAATGTTTTTAAGCATAATAATATCAAAGGCCACACGATTTTAAGCCTCATCCAGCTCATAAAACCATAAAAGCGGCCACCAGGGCCGCCATGTTATATTATTCTATTAAAACACCATTCAAAAACACCTGAAACGTAAAGCAAATGTAAAGCTCATGTTACATTTCGTTTCTACAATCTGCATACGTCAACGCACTCAATAAAACCCATAAATACATTAATACACAAGGTTTTCAAGTCAAGTACGTATATTCAACCTGTTTCCACATTTCGTTTTGCCCCCTATAGCTCTTTAAGTTCGCCCATCCCCTTCCAGGACCTTACGAAAGCAGGCAGGGCAAAAATTACAGGAAGCAACCATACCAAATAAACGAACAATAGTATAAACGCTGCATTGTACGATATGCCGAGCATAACCGCCAAGTCGGCATTGACGGCACACAACAAGACATACAGATAATACGAGTATGAGATGGGAATAGCGGGCGTCACGTCCATATGAACACCGTAACGTATTGCCTCAACGACCACTAAGATTAATATCGCGTAAATCACCAATGTTTTTTTCTTCAACAAAGGATATAAAGCAAGGCAAATATTTGTGACACATAGTATCACGATGCTACCCCACATGGTGTAATCCGCATGCGATGGGGCAAGAAAGATATTTCCTTCGTTTTCCATCACCATGTGGTAGGCCGGCATTTCCACTCCATCTATTCCTGCATTAAAAAGCCCATAAAGAAACATTACAGCAAGACCAATGGCTATCGGAGCCAGCACATAATTGCGCCGCCATATCAGAATGACACTTGCCACAACGGACATTACGCCACATATAGCCATTTGGATTGGAAACGACCAATGAAGTAATAATGCAAATAGTATAAAAACGATTCCCCAAAAGATTATTCCCCCAAAAGGCAAGAAAAGCAAGAAAATACTCGACTCCAGAGAAGATATCCAATCCTGCACCTTCCTAATAGAGTCATTGCCATCAACATCAGCATAATAATCGGTATTCTTTTCAAGATATTCCCTTATCATGCGACGTTTTAACATGTCCTTCTTCAGCCAATTGCCATTAATATTCTCCAATTCGGGCGCAATAGCCTCTTCCGCCTGTTGCTTCAACTGATTGCGATGCTCTTCTATTTTGCCAAGCATCTTATGTCGTTTCACATACAACATCGCATAACAAACAGCACTAATGCCAACAGCACCTATCAACCATCTCCAATCGATGTAATCGGAGCCTCTAAAGCGACACACCCAGATAATGAGTGCAAAGCAAGCCCAGGGCAAGACTATTCTAATAATTTTCTGCATATTGTTCATTGCTTTTATTATAGTTATTATCTGGTCGCAAAGATAGCCTTTTGTTTTATAATGGTAATGAGCACGAAGGTATGCTTGTATGAAATGGTGATGTTAGTGTATAAAACGACATAAACGAGTGTCCCACAACATAAGGCGGAATTCTGTTTACAATCAAAACCATAAAAGAAGCCTGCCCGCTCAGAGCATAAAAAAAGAGTTCAACGATGTTGCTCATTGAACTCTTTGCGGAGAGAGAGGGATTCGAACCCCCGGTACCTCTCGGTACGGCGGTTTTCAAGACCGTTGTAATCGACCACTCTACCATCTCTCCAATGCATTCATCATTGCTGGCAGGTCGATGTGCCTTAAAAGCGAGTGCAAAGGTATTAAGTTTTTTTGGTTCCGCCAAACTTTTGCAGATTTTTTTTCAAATTATTTCCGTTTTCCTTATCCTTATGCAGGAAAAGTGGTAACTTTGCGGTATGATTTACCCTGATAATTTCGAATTTAAGATAGGTTTTCATGAGATTCGCGACATGCTTCGTTCGCTTTGTCTCTCACCATTGGGCATCGTGCGCATCGACAACATGGCGTTTATGACCGATGCAGACGCCATCAATGCTTCTATGGAGCAGATTAGAGAGATGAAACGTATACGTTCGGGCGAAGAGGATTTCCCTCTAAATGCATTTTTCGATATTCGCGAAAGCATGAAGCGGCTCCGCATGACGGGCACATTCCTCGAAGAGACTGAGCTCTTTGAGCTGATGCGCACCCTTGCCAGGATGAATGACGTCGTGGCTTTTCTCAAGCGCTATACCGACGACGAACATACCGCCTTCATCTTCCCCGCCCTTGCGGCACTCACCGAGGGCGTGATACCCATGCCCCAGATAGTGAAGGACATCGACCGCATATTAGACAAATTCGGACATATCAAGGACAATGCCTCTCCCAAATTAGCTGAAATCCGTCACGAACTGGCCCGAACCAAGGGTTCCATCTCGCGCATACTGGGTGGAATACTCCGCTCGGCACAGAGCGAAGGACTTGTAGACAAGGACGTGGCCCCCACCCTACGCGACGGCCGACTGGTATTGCCCGTGGCGCCAGGACTGAAGCGCAAGATAGGTGGTATCGTACACGACGAGTCGGCAAGCGGACGCACCGTGTATGTGGAGCCTGCCGAGGTGGTAGAGGCCAACAACCATATACGCGAGCTCGAGAGCGATGAGCGACATGAGATTATCCGCATACTCAAGCAGATGGCCGACGACATACGCCCCCATACCGAGGAGATACTGTTCTCCCAGGACTTTCTGGCCGACATCGACTTCGTACACGCCAAGGCTTCTCTCTCCGAGAATATGCAGTGCGCCGAACCTAAGGTGACTGCCACCCCCATCATCGACTGGACCCGAGCCCGCCACCCCTTGCTCGAGCAGCGCCTCAAGCAAAACTCTGCCACTCCCTCCGCGCTCGTACCTCTTAATATAGAGCTCACCACCGACAACCGCATACTCATCATATCGGGTCCCAATGCCGGCGGAAAGTCCGTCTGCCTCAAGACCACCGGACTCTTGCAGTATATGGTGCAGTGTGGTCTGGGCATCCCCGTAGACGAACGCTCGCGCGTGGGTATGTTCAAGGACATCATGATAGACATCGGCGATGAGCAGAGTCTCGAGAACGACCTGTCCACCTACTCCTCCCACCTGCTCAATATGAAGAACATGCTGAAGCAGGCCAATCCATCCACACTGATACTCATCGACGAGTTTGGCACCGGAACCGAGCCCAACATCGGCGGAGCCATAGCCGAGAGTGTGCTGGGGCAATTTCTTGCCCACGGAGCCTGGGGCGTCATCACCACGCACTACCAGAACCTCAAGCACTTCGCCGACGAGCACGAGGGCGTGGCCAACGGTGCCATGCTCTACGACCGCCACGAGATGAAGCCTCTGTTCCAACTCTCCATAGGTCGCCCCGGCAGCTCGTTTGCCATCGAGATTGCGCGCAAGATAGGACTCCCCGAAGAGGTGATACGCCAAGCCAGCGACATCGTGGGCTCCGACTACATCCAGAGCGACAAGTATCTGCAGGATATCGTTCGCGACAAGCGTTACTGGGAAAACAAGCGCACCAATATCCATCAGCGCGAGAAGGAGCTGGAGCGCCAGATAGAACGCTATGAGCATGATATCGAGCAGATTGGCGTACAGCGCAAGGAGATACTGCGCCGAGCCAAGCAGGAGGCTGAAGAAATATTGAGCGAGAGCAACCGACGTATCGAAAACACCATACGCGAGATACGCGAGAGCCAGGCTGAACGCGAAAACACCAAGCGCATCCGCGAGGAACTGGAGCAGTTCAAGCAGGAGGTAAGCGACCTCGACACCCAAGCCAACGACGAGATGATAGCCCGCAAGATGGCACAGATTCAACAGCGCAAGGAGCGACGCCAGCAGCACAAGGAGCAGCGCGCCAACGAACAGCAGCAACAGCAGAAGCGCCAGGAGCAAGCCCGGCAGCAGGCCCAAGCCAGCCAGCAGCCACTGGCAGCCGGCGACAGCGTGTGCATCAAGGGTGCATCGTCGGTGGGCACCATCGAGCGCATCGACGGCAAGATGGCCAGCGTCATCTTTGGCGACATGCGCACTCGTATGCGGGTTGACAGACTGCAGCGTGCCAACGCCACACAGAGCGCCGCCACCACCGAAGCTCCCAAGACCCATGCCGACGAACGTATGGAGAACCTGCGCAGCTACAACATCTCCCACCTCACCCAGCAGACCATCGACAGTCACCGCCAGAACTTCCACCAGGACCTCGATGTGCGGGGTATGCGTGGCGACGAAGCGCTCAATGCCGTGCAGCATTTCATCGACGATGCCATCCTCATGGGTATGCAGCGCGTGCGCATCCTCCATGGCAAGGGCAACGGCATCCTGCGCCAGCTCATCCGTCAGTACCTCGGAGCCATCCCCAATGTCACCCACTATGCCGACGAGCATGTGCAGTTTGGCGGAGCCGGCATCACCGTAGTCGATTTCTGACCGACATTTGGCTGCCAAGAGCGTACCTCCGAGCCCCATAAAGCATGGCTTTTTAGTTAAAATAGAAAAAAATGTACCATTTCATGCTTGATTTAGCACGAAAAGTAGTACCTTTGCATCCGCAAAATGGGCAAGTCTCTTACGGCCAGCTCCCTGTGAATCCCCCAGGATGGGAACATAGCAAGGGTAATAGGTTGTAGCGGCGCGATAAGAATCGCTTGCCCACCCGCCTCTTTAGCTCAGTTGGCCAGAGCACGTGATTTGTAATCTCGGGGTCGTTGGTTCGAATCCGACAAGAGGCTCAAGACAGGGAACACAAACCCACTTCGACCGAGAAGTCCACGCCATGGGCTTCTCGGTTTTTTCGTTTATGCGCACGGAGCTTATCGCCGCGCCGCCGTTCGGGGCCAATATCGCCTGCGCCACTATCTTCCTATTCAGGCTCGCCATCTTCGGCCACCATGCCCGGAGCCTCCTCATCCAATTCATACTTCCTTACGCTGTGGTCGTTGAGCCATATCCTGTTGAGAGTAAACGCCAGCGACTCCAGTGTCTGTTCTCTCACCGCTGGCTTCAACTGACACTCCCACACGGTGATACAATGCCATCCCATCGAGGCGAGACGGCGCTGCTCTTCTATGTCGCGGGTGCGGTTGCGCGCTATCTTCGCCTTCCAGAATTCGGTATTGCTCTTGGGTACCACATAATAGCGGCAGCCCTCATGGCCATGCCAGAAGCAGCCGTTGACAAAGATGACCGAGCGATACTTGCGCAGCACGATGTCGGGGTGTCCGGGCAGCCACGGATGATTGAGCCTGTAGCGGAAGCCACGGCCAAAGAGGAATTTCCTCACTACCATCTCTGGTTTGGTGCCCTTTCCCCGTATCTGTGCCATACAGTGACGGCGCTGCTCCTTTGTCAGTTTGTCTGCCATTGCCCCTGATTCACTTTCCCACTCTTTTACATGCTCTTGCCGCCAAGTTCGCTTTCTGAGTATCTCATCTTGTCTCGCCCTCCACAGCCCTCGCTTTCAGCCGTTCTATCACCAGTTCGTCGGCGGGCAACCACCTCATCGAGTCGAGTTCACCCAGCCCGAGCCACTTTGCCCCCTCGTGCTCCAGCAGCGTCAACTCACCACTCATCACTGTGCAGAGATAGCAGTGCATGGTCAGATGAAACTTCGGGTAATCATATTCGACCGTTGTGAGCCGTTCGCCGACGCTTATCCTCGTTGCCAGTTCCTCCCTAATTTCTCTACACAGAGCCGCTTCAGGCGTTTCGCCCGGCTCCATCTTCCCGCCGGGAAACTCCCACCAGTCTTTCCATTCGCCATAACCACGCTGCGTGGCAAAGACCCTGCCGCCATCACAGATAATGGCTGCCACCACCTCAATATATTTTCTCTTATCCATACGCTGCATTATCCTATAGCTTTATATTGACTCGCAAAGGCGTAAGTCGATTCAGACATAGGCGTGGCGAGATGCCACACTATCTGCATGGGTTTAGAACCCTCGATGCTCTCCATTGTGACCTGACCAAAATAGGTAAATCCCATTCTGCAACCATAATCCGGATGTTCCACCTGTTGCCTTACAAACAGGAGCATGTTATTCTCGCCATTACGGTATGCCTCTGCCTCGCGACTCCCCTCACGCACACGATTCTGGGTTTCCCAATGGAAAAACTCACGGTTTTGGGCATAATCTTTATATGCAGTCAGAGAACCCTCTTCGCGCTTTTTGATAATATCCACATACATCGCCTCGAGTTTTATATCTTTCAGGCGCTCCATGCCTTCCCGCGAAGGCGACTTGCGGTCTATCGTTGATAGTCCGAGTGCCGCCTGTATCTGCGCTTTAGTGTATACCCCATGCAGATGCAGTGGATTCCATTCGTTATACACTGAATTGTCAACTTTTTCCGGTGCAGAGCATCTGTCACGCAGATAAGAGACGACCTCCTTGAATTCCTGAACAAACAGTTTTTCGGAAGCCAGGTCGTCAAACATTGTGCAGATACCGTCATAATTACCCGCCTTGTCATACAAGTCATAGTAGAGCATCACAGCGCAACGCTTTTCCTGTTCAGAGAATTCCTCTGTATTACATTTGAATCCACAATCGGCAAAGCGCAACAGCTGAGTGAAGTATGAGAACGAATCTGTAGCAAGCCATTTCTTGGTCACTGCATACTTAATCTGCCCTGCGTGCACAGACACCGATTCCTGCACACCCGCCAATTGGCACAATTCGCCCCACGTCAGGGCACCATACACCTTATGAAATGGCACATGGCTATAAGCCAGAAAGCCCTTGAGCGAGAAGTTACCCTTGCAGGTCTTGTGGTAGGCCAATATTTCCTTGACGACACGACTGCGGTTCAGACTGCGCAAGTAGCCATCAATATTAGCGATGATTTCCTCTTTGGCCTTTCCTTCCAGAATAATCTTGCAACCTATAGGAGCATTGGAGAATCCACCTTCAATCTCATCCTTTATATTCCGCGAGCGCCGGCCGATCAGGGCCTCAAAGCGCTCTTTATAACTGAACTCGGCACGCGAATGACCCACAAAGTCAAGGACCGTAAGATGGTCCTTGCCACTATGCAGACGAAGCCCGCGACCAAACTGCTGGATAAATACGGTAGCACTCTCGGTAGGACGCAGAAAGAGGATGGTGTCAATCTCAGGTATATCGACGCCCTCATTGAAGAGGTCAACCACAAAGAGGTAATTGATGCGACCTTGTTGAAGTTGCTTCCTCACAAGTTTGCGATGATAGTCATTGTCATCACTTGTAAGCACATTCGTTTTCAATCCTGCCAACGTAAACTTGGCATTCATGAACTTGGCATGGTTCTTATCCACACAGAAACATAGCGCCCGCACCTTGTTCAAGCGGCTGTTTCCAATATACTGCTGCATTTTCTTCAAGATAAGACCGGTGCGATAATCGTTCTGCGTATAAATGCGTGAAAGTTCGGCAACATCATAACCATGTCCACTCCATTTCACCTCCGAGAGGCTACATTGTCAGGAATTCCATAATAATAGAAAGGTGCGAGCAGACCTGCATTGAGAGCGGCAGGCAGACGAATTTCCGCCGAGATGTGACCATCAAAGTATATGGTGATATCTTCCTGGTCGTTGGTTCGTTCGGGGGTAGCAGTCAGGCCAAGTAGTATCTTGGGAGTGAAGTTGGTCATCAATTTGACGTATGTCGGAGCTATAATATGGTGCACCTCGTCGACTACCATATAGTCATAATAGTCTTTTGTGAGTTGCAGACTGTCCAAACGATTACGCAAGGTGTCCTTGCTCGCAAAGACATGCTGGTAGCTGGACGGTTCGTTGTTGCCATCCCACACACTGCCGAAGTTGGGATCTTCGAGCACAACGCGGAAAGTCTGCATAGCCTGTCGCAGTATCTCCTGCCGATGAGCGAGGAAAAGGAAATGACAATCGGGATGCTCCGCACGATAGCGTTTGAAGTCGAAGGCTGCTATCACCGTCTTTCCTGTACCCGTAGCAGCCACCACGAGATTGCGGTAATGCCCATGTACATGGCGTTCGACATCCAGTTTCTCCAGAATTTCCTGCTGATAGTCCTTCGCGCGCATCAGGTCAAGAGCCGAGAAGTCGAGCAAAGGAGCATCCCAGTCAGCCCCTAAGGCTCTTTTCAGTCTTTCGTCGCTTACACCAGGTACGAAATCTTCAAATGTATCATCACGCCAATAACTTTCAAATGAACTGCGCACCTCTTCTACTACCTGAGGCAACTCAAACTGGGTGGCTTTGAAGTTCCATTCTTTACCGTCTTTCAAGGCGTAATGAGAGAGATTGCTCGAACCTATATAGGCAGTATGAAAGCCAGAATTCCGGAGGAATATATAAGACTTGGCATGAAGGCGGTCCTGCGTTCCATCATACGAAATCTTTATCTCGGTGTTACACAAAGTGGCCAAACGGGCTATGGCATCGTAATCTGTAGCGCCCGTATATGTCGTCGTGATGATACGCAGCCGTTTCCCTGCACTGGTGAACTTCCTCAGACTGTTCCAAAGCAGGTTTAGACCACTTGTCTTGATAAAGGAAACCACCCAACATATCTCATCGGCACAGAGAATTTCGCGATTCAACTCACTCTCCATATCTACACGACCTCTGCCACCACCGAAGAAGAGGGCGCTACGGCTTATAGAAGTAATAGGCGTAATGGCCTTGAGATGCTTCTCGATATCAGGATATTCGCAGTTAGTCCGGTCTACGACGGCTGTAAGTATATTCTTCTGAGCATCAATCAGGTCAAGTTCGGAGTCATCTACATTGAACTCTCTACCCAAGGTTTTGATAACCGAATTGACAAAGTCGGTATATCTGTCCGTTCCAAGGTCTTCGGGGCATCCTATAAACGCGATTTCAATAAGGTGCTGCAAATACTTGCTGAGTATATTGACAGCATCATCTTTGCCTATCGGCTTCTTGCCAATATAGAAACGGTGGGAATCTACCTCGTTCAGTTTCTGCTGAAAGAGGCGATTGATAATCTGGTCATAGACTCCAGTTGGGATATTCGTGTGTGGCATAGTTGTATGATAAAGATGATAGTGGCGTGATATGTATCGTGCGTCATTAGCCTTCGTAGCTTGGTGGCGCAACTTGGGGTATTGTGCTTCAAAGTTATAGCCTTTTTTGATAAAAAACGAAGAAGTGGGATGAAAAATGTAATTTGGCGCATTATACCTATGACTGCAAAATGTCATTTCGGCCATTAGGCGACCATCGTGTGCCGCTCGAGACTGAGGGACAAAGTGGAGGGAATGACGGGGTATATCGCGGAGATGGCGATAAAGGGGAAATCGGGGTTTGATTTAATCGTTTCGCGGCGTGATATGATTATTTCGCGGTTGTATTTTTCTGTTTCAGAGTTTGAAGTCTACTTGTAGAGGCACTCGGGGAAGATGGGTGAAATGACGGCAGCCACCACTGCCACACCCTCTTCAACCGCCGTTCTGCCGTCTACAACACCCGTCCTACCCACTACATCATGCGCCTTGCCCACTACAACATTCCTCCCGCCCTCGTCTACATCAACACGTCCCATGTCTACATCAGTCCTACCCTCGTCAGCATCCGCCCTACCCCAATCCGCATCCGTCCAGCACTCGCCAGCCATCACCCCGCCCCTGTACACG
>ERZ780128.149-NODE-149-length-33392-cov-3.377688_pt1 | contig 33392 bp, 37 predicted proteins | sample MGYA00511170_ERZ780128 | MGnify/ENA primary metagenome ERZ780128 (study PRJEB29588, sample SAMEA1970465) | human gut metagenome | biome: human gut; feature: human-associated habitat; material: faeces | place: Denmark | collected 2008/2010 ...
TGGCTACGGTCCATACGTTCTTACGCGCTCCATAGTAACCACGTGTAAGCTTTAAAATTCTTTTTCTTTTTGCTCTTGAAGCAACATGATTTACTGATCTTGGCATAGTTTCTTCTTACTTTAAAAATGTTAGACAATAGGATTAACGGAGACGCAGCAAATCACGTACCTGCTTAACGTTGCTAGGATCAACGATTGCAGTGTGAACCAAATTACGCTTCTGCTTCTTTGTTTTCTTAGTCAGGATGTGACTGTGGTAAGCGTGACGTCTCTTAATCTTACCTGTACCAGTGAAACGAAATCTCTTTTTTGCACCGGAGTTTGTCTTTACTTTTGGCATTTTTTTAAATGTTTAAATGGTTATTTATTATGCGGTGGCAACGTATATACCAAGACGTTACGCACCTGTTATTTTCTCTTATATATTACTTCTGGAGCTTCTTCAGAGCATCTGCACCATTTTTGGCGTTAGCGAAGAGTCCTCCGTTAGCAGGAGTCTCAGCAGTTTCTGTAGCCCCCTCTTCTTTTGTCTGACCCTTGGCCTCAGCTTCACGGCGCTCTCTATCCATCTTCTGCTGACTCTTCTTGGCTACGCCGGCTTTCTTTGGAGAGAGATAGAGGAACATCTTCTTGCCTTCCAATGCAGGCATCTGCTCCACCTTGCCATATTCCTCAAGATCGTTGGCGAAACGCAACAACAGAACTTCTCCCTGCTCCTTGAAAAGAATAGAACGGCCACGGAAGAACACGAAAGCACGAACCTTGTTGCCTTCCTCGAGAAATTCCTTGGCATGCTTGAGTTTGAAGTTGTAGTCATGGTCATCGGTCTGTGGTCCGAATCGAATTTCCTTGACTTCTTGTCTAACTTGCTTTGCCTTCAGTTCCTTTGCACGTTTCTTCTGCTGATAAAGGAATTTGCTATAGTCGATGATACGACATACTGGCGGTTGGGCATTTGGAGAAATCTCTACCAAATCCACGCCCTTGTCTCTTGCTATATCAAGAGCCTGACGTGTAGGCATTACGGTTGAACCATCATCTCCAACAACTCGCACTTCCCTGACGCGAATCTGTTCGTTCACGCGGTACTGATTCTTCATTTTGTCATTTTTCATTCAACTATCTTATAATTAGCGGCTGCAAAGGTACAAAATAATCGTTAAATATCAAATTAAATTTTCATCTTTTTTATCCAAAGGTGCTATAATTGACCCCAAAAGGCGCACGGAGGTAATGCCTTTTCGTCCCAGACGCATCAATTCTTCAAAAAAAGCAGCACCGCGGATAGACACCGCAATGCTGCTCTATGCTAAAATTGACTTCTAAGTCTTAGTCTTGAGGCTCGATTTCGGTAGCCTTCAACTGGACTGCCACCTCGTCATTGATGCGCTTGGCAAAGTCTTCCATAGACATGGTAGCCTGCTCGCCACCACCCTGCTTACGCATACTTACAAGACCTTCCTCCATCTCTTTCTCGCCAACGATGACCATATAAGGAGTACGCTTCAACTCGGTGTCGCGAATCTTACGGCCAATCTTCTCGTTGCGGTCGTCGATGACGGCGCGCACACCCTGGCTGGCAAAATACTTGCTCACCTTGCGTGCATAGTCATTGTACTTCTCTGAGATGGGCAGGATAGCCACCTGGTCAGGAGTAAGCCAGAGTGGGAAGTGACCTGCTGTATGCTCAATGAGCACAGCGGTAAAGCGCTCGAGCGAACCGAAAGGAGCGCGGTGAACCATCACGGGCACCTTCTTGGTGTTGTCCTCGGCTGTGTATTCGAGCTTGAAGCGGGCGGGCAGGTTATAGTCGACCTGGATAGTGCCCAGCTGCCAACGGCGGCCGATGGCATCCTTGACCATGAAGTCGAGCTTAGGACCATAGAACGCAGCCTCGCCATACTCAATCTTGGCATCAAGGCCCTTCTCGGCGCAAGCCTCCTTGATAGCGGTTTCACTCTCTTCCCAAACTTCGTCAGAGCCAATGTACTTCTCCTTGTCGTTAGGGTCACGGAGACTAATCTGGGCCTCGAAGTTATCAAACTGGAAAATTTCGAACACGGCCTGGATGATATCCATCACGCGCAGGAACTCGCCTTTGACCTGGTCGGGACGGCAGAAGATATGGGCATCGTCCTGAGTAAACGAGCGTACACGGGTAAGTCCATGCAACTCACCGCTCTTCTCATAACGATAAACGGTACCGAACTCAGCTATACGCAGTGGCAAGTCCTTGTAAGAGCGTGGTTTGCTGGCAAAAACCTCACAGTGATGAGGACAGTTCATAGGCTTGAGCATGTACTCTTCATCCTCCTCGGGAGTGTGGATGGGCTGGAAGCTGTCCTTACCATAATGGGCGTAGTGTCCAGAGGTCACATAAAGATTCTTGGAACCAATGTGGGGAGTGATAACCTCCTGATAACCGAAGCGCTTCTGTATCTTGCGGAGCATATCCTGCAAGCGCAGACGCAGGTCGGTACCCTTGGGGAGCCACATGGGAAGTCCCTTGCCCACACGGTCGGAGAAGAAGAAGAGCTCCATCTCCTTACCAATCTTGCGGTGGTCGCGTTTCTTGGCCTCTTCAAGCATAACGAGATACTCATCGAGCATCTTCTTCTTGGGGAATGATATACCATAGATACGTGTCATCTGCTCGCGCTTGGCGTCACCACGCCAGAAAGCGCCAGCCACACTGGTAATCTTGACTGCCTTGATTTCACCTGTAGAGAGAAGGTGCGGACCACGGCAAAGGTCGGTAAAGTTGCCCTGGGTATAAGTGGTGATGGTACCATCCTCGAGGTCCTGCTCAATGTGCTCGCACTTGTAGTTCTGACCATCGGCCTTGAACTCCTTGAGCGCTTCGGCCTTAGACACTTCACGGCGCACAACTGCCTCGTTCTTCTTGGCCAGCTCGCGCATCTTTTCCTCAATCTTGGGGAAGTCGTTCTCAGAAATCACCTGACCCTCGGCGGGCATAACGTCATAGAAGAAACCATTCTCTACGGCAGGACCGAAGCCGAACTGGATGCCGGGATAGAGCTCTTGGAGCGCCTCGGCGAGCAAGTGGGCAGAGGTGTGCCAGAAGGTGTGCTTACCCTCTTCGTCCTCAAACTTGTAAAGCGCGATGGTAGAATCGGCAGTGATGGGACGGTTTAACTCTACAGTTTCACCATTGATACCGCAAGATACAACGTTGCGAGCGAGAGCCGGTGAAATGCTCTCGGCGATTTGTAACCCTGTAACTCCGCTCTCGTATTCACGCACGGAGCCATCAGGAAATGTGATTTTAACCATAATACAAATTAGTTTTATTTTAATCGTTGCAAAAGTACTACTTTGTTACGACATAAGATAAGAAAAGAGAGGTAATTTTTACAAAAAGCATAAAAATCACCTCTCTCAAGTACTTTTTCACCCAATCGACACCATTGGGAAGAGTTTATTTGTCATTGCTAATCTGCTTGATTACGCTATAAGCATCATAGATGCCCAGTTCGCCAGCACGGCTCAGGTCGCGAATACCGTCGGCCTTCTTACCATTCTTGACATAGGCCAAGCCACGATTGTAATAAGCCTCGGCAAGATAAGCATCCATCTGAAGAGCGCGCGTGTAGTCATCGATGGCGTTGGAATATTCACCATTGGAGGCGTGCAGATTACCTCTATTATAATATAGGTAGGCATTCTGAGGCGCGAGGGCGATGGCGCGGTCAAGGTCGGTACGCACTCGCATCACACGAGCGGGGGCGTCGGAGGTCTGGACACCATGGGTGCGGTCAAACTCATTGACAAGATGCTGGCAAACGGCTCGCTGCCAGTAGGCCATCGTCGAGAGAGAATCGGTATGGACAAGGACGGTCAGGTCGTTGATGGCGGCATCAAAATCCTGTACGACGCCATACACCACAGCACGCATCATCAGTTGACGCTTGACATCTGTAACGTGGGGAGCCTTCTCTATGAATGACGAAAGTGAGTCTGCAAGTTGGAAGAATGCCTGCGACTGACCTTCGGTGAGCTGAGGAGGATTGCAGGTCACGTAGAGTTTATAGTCAATCTTGCTCTTGGTCTGAAGGGCATTGAACTTCTCTACATCGCGGTCGAACGCCTGATAAGAGGTGACGCCATTATTATACTTGAAGAACGAGAGGGTGTACATAGGCATGAACTCCACCTCTACCGAGCGGTTCTGCACCTTTCCTCTGAACGCACTCTTGTACTCCTGGTTGGCCACGTTCTCGTCGGCCACCACCATACGATTGTACTTCTCAGGGTCTATCTCACTACGCTTACGCATCTCGCGTCTCTTGTTCTTGCTCCAGCGTGGCTGAATGCCAAGATGCTTGTCCATCTGAGCCTTCAGGATACGGAATTCATCCATTTCGGCCTTGGCGGTCATGCCCAGACGGCGGTAAGCCTTTGCACGATAAGACAGGCCAGTCCAGAAGTTGGGGAACTGACTGATTACGGTGCTGTAGTCACGGATGGCAGACTTCAGGTCTCCCGTGCGGTCATGCAGAAGGGCACGATTGAAGATGGCAAGATAATTCTCGGGCTCCATATGGATGACATAATCGAAGTCGGCAATAGCCCGGTTGTCGTCGCCCAACTGCATACGCAGCTGTCCACGGTTATAATGCGCCAGGAAGTTATTGGGATCGAAGTCTATAGCACGGTCATAATCTTCCATAGCACCTCTCAGGTTGTTGTAATTGTATCGCGCCAAGGCACGGTTGACATAGTTGGACACAACCTTGGGCTTGAGGTGGATGGCCTTGCTCAAGAACTTGTCAGCGTCCTTCCACTCCTTGCGGGCAAGGGATATAAACGCTCGCGTGGTCCATGCGTTGCCGTCATAGGGGTCTATCTCCAGACTCTTGTCCAGCCACCTGGCGGCCGTCACAGTGTCCTTCTCTTGCAGACATATCTCCGCATTGAGCGAATAGGCATTGGCGAAGCCCGACCACTTGCTTATGATGGTGTCAAGGTCATTATGGGCCTTGGCATACTCCTTGAGATTCATTTGGCAGAGGGCTCGGTTGAACCAATAGTTACGCTGGTCGGGATTGAGGCGGATAGCATGGGTGTAATCGTCAATGGCTTCCTTGTATTTGTCCTGACGCACGTAGGCAATGGCACGCAAATCGTACAGCCCGTCGATGTAGGGATTGAGTTTGAGGGCTTGGGTCACGTCATACTCAGCACCGCTATAGTCCTCAAGGTAGAACTTGGCGATGCCACGATACTGCCAGGGGCGATAGAGGTAAGGTTTGAGAACGATAACCTGATTGAAATACTGTATGGAGAGCACATAGTCCTCATAGTGCAGGGCTATCTCTCCACTAAGCATAAGCCTGTTGGTATTATACTGGGCAATGGCCTTGCCCGGAACAAAAAAGACAATGAAGAGCACTATCGCAGATGTAATCCACGCCTTCATGCGCATACTGGCGTTAGAGACTGTTCGCTTCGGGTTATCCTGTGATATTATACTCTTCATTATCCTATAGCTGTTTGTTGTTCCCATTCATTCAGTTGCCCATGCGGAACAGCCATGGACAACCTTTACAAGTTATCGTCTTACCGGTTTCGTGCGGTAACTGCAACGATATTTTCCCTGAGTAAGCTGTTTGAGCTTACTGCGTATCAACTGCTTGCGCAGGGGAGTAAGGCGGTCTACAAACATGGTACCTTCCAGATGGTCAAACTCATGCTGCATCACGCGGGCAAGATATCCCTCGACCCATTCGTCATGCTCAGCCATATTCTCGTCAAGGTAGGTGACATGAATGCGTGTGTGGCGAGCCACAGACTCATGGATACCCGGAATACTGAGGCATCCTTCTTCCATGGTTTCCTTCTTGGAGTCTTCGTCGATTTCCACAATATGCGGATTGATGAACACATGACGGAAGCTGGCATACTCGGGCAAATCTTCTTTGAGCACATCGAGGTCGATGACCACCAGACGGATAGCCATGCCTATCTGAGGAGCCGCAAGACCAATGCCCTCTGCAGCATCGAGGGTCTCATACATATTGGCGATGATTTCCGACAGATTGGGGTAATCGGGGGTGATATCCTCGGCCACCTTTCTCAGTACAGGCTGGCCATATATATAAATAGGTAATATCATAAACTGTTTATTGGTATGTATCAAAACTTCTTAGAACCCATCCAGTCCTGAAGAATGATGGTTGCGCTGATTTCGTCAACCAGTCCCTTGTTTTCTCTACGCGTTTTCTTGCCTACACCACTATCTATCAAGGCGCGGTGGGCCAAGACAGAAGTGAAACGCTCATCATAATACTCGATGGGCAACTCCGGGTGAGCCTTGCGCCAACGATTGACAAACTGCTCTACCCTCGCAAGATTCTCACTGGGCTCTCCATTGGGTTGGACGGGCTTGCCTATCACGATACGCTCCACTTGCTCGCGAGCAATGTAGTCGTTCAGAAAATCGAAAAGCTGGGATGTAGAAACAGTGGCCAACCCGTTTGCAATTATCTGCAAGGGGTCGGTCACTGCTATTCCTGTGCGCTTCTTACCATAGTCTATAGAAAGAACACGCATTAACCTTTACTTCTTGAAAAGTAACCAAGCGTCAGGATAGTTGCCTGCGCGGAACTGATTGCGGCTCTGTACGGCAGCAGCCTTGTCTGCATGAGTGCTGGCAACCACACGATACATGCCACGGGCAGAGTTGAGCACAATCTGTGCATCATATCCAGCAGCCTTCAGAGTGCTCTGCAGGCCCTCGGCATTGGCCTTGAGAGAGAACGAACCTACAACTACGCTGAAGTTCTGCAAACCGGCGCCGCTTACGAGGGTTACATCCTCTGTGCGAACGTTGGCGTTGTCCACATTGTCGATTACTGTAGACTGGGTGGCAGGCTTCTCCACGATGGGAGCCACTACTGGAGCGGGAGTCTCTGGCTGTGTAGCCACCTGCTCCTGGGCCTTAGCCTTGTCGTATGCCTTCTTGAAAGCACTATCCTTACTTGAACCGCAGCTGGCCAGCACGAGAGCGGCACAAACGCCTGCGCACATTACTATACTTTTCTTCATTGTCTGTTAAGATATTGTTTGATTATTTATGTTCACTTTTGTTTGCGAAATTACAAAATATATCGCAAAGGGAGGGTGCATTCGTGCATAAAGTTTGTTAAACGAATGAAATTGTATATAAATTAACTCTTATTTTTAACGATTAAGGCGGGCAATCCCAATGAGGATGCCCGCCTTGTGCCGAAGCTCTTCCAGATACGCTGGGGGTCGCACCTCTGCGTTGCCCTTACCCTCTCTGGATGCTACAAAGGTACGAAGAATATTGAATATCAGCAAATATCAAGTGTTAATTAAGTGGTCGATTTATTACCGAAATTGTTCTAAATTTCGCCAATTTTTGACCAAAAATAGCCGAAAATAGCCGGGGGTGAAAACTCAGCATAGATCCTGGATGCCCTCTACAAATCCTGTCATCTCCATGAGCTCGCGCGGGTGTCTACGCTGCTTCTGATGCTGCTTCGGTGCCCATCGCGCGCGGTCTTTCCGGCATCTGGGGCGGCATGCTGCGCGGCAGCGCGGATCTCTGCGGCGGGCGCTTGCCCGCGGGCGGGCATGCAAAAAAAAATTAAAACCATGAAAAACACTCCAGAGGGGCGCCCGCGCGGCGGGAGGTGGAAAACCTCCCAGGAGCGCAGTAAGCAGCATAAAAAGGGCGAAGATACTTCACAGCATCCTCGCCCTGAATTAAAACAACTACTAACCTAAAAACTACAAACTTTTATGAAGGTCACTTGTCACCACCATTCAAGATATAGCTGGCGCCCACGGGATAGGTCGCAAGCGCTGTCGCATAATTGTCATAGTCGTCATCGACAATTTTCTCCAAGTAATTCGTGGAACGCTGCCAAGTATCACCCTTCTTAGCCGAAGAGATAATGGTACCTACGATTCTTTCTGCCCGGTCAAACTTAAAAGTAAACTTGACCTTATTATCTTCAGTTTTTTGAATCGTGAGGATCTTAGCAGCATCCATATTAGACTCAATCTGCAGAGATGCGAAGGTAATCTCGTTTGAATCAACACCGTCAGTAGGGATATGACAGCGGACCCAAGCGAACCTCCACGAAGCATTGTCCGACAATGCCACCGCAGTAAAGTAGTCTCCAGCGCCCAGCCCTGTATGCTTCTTCAAATCAGCAATAGTAGTACCGTTAACAGTGAAAGTAATGACCTCTGGGCCCAAATCGCAAGTAAAATTAAATTTAGGCAAAGAGCCCTCAGAGACGAGATAGAAAGAAGGAACTACACCTCCCTTATACGAAGAGTACCTCATGGTATCAGTTCCGTATTTCAGCAAGCTATAGTTCTTGCTGAGGAAGTGACGCATACTCTGCAGACCATAGGACTTTGAAGCGAACGAGTGGTCTACAATCTCTTTCATTGCCGAATACGCAGACATCGCAGTGTAATTGAGCATGCGATTAATCATCTGTGCTTCCGTGCGAGGGTTCTTCACATCGGTTACACGGTCCTTGGTGACCTGCTTACCGTTGAAAGTAGAGAACGTGAGCGACTTGGTCGAACCACGTCTCAAACCGAAAAACGATTTACTTTGTGCCATAACAATTAAAACAAAAAATTAAACAAACTTATTTCATAGGGACAACCCAGATTGTATCATCCGTGTATGTATTCTTAACGGTCTTCGGCCACTCCTCGAGAGCGCGCTTATAGGTGCAAGCATCTCTTGCATCTGGATCGAGAGTGAGCTCACAAGTAGAATGATGCCATTTTCCTCGGCGTCTTTCAGATATGACATATCCGCGTCCGCTAAAACTATAGGCATCGAAATAATTACCGCTACTATCAGCATAAATCCAGTTGATCGTATGTCCTTTCAAATCAATATACGGAAACCATTTTATCACACCATACTGCTGCATCTTCAGCTGAGTGTTCATTTGCATATTACCGCTAAGGTATTTTGGAATAAACCATCGTGTGAACATCAAACCGTAAGACATGTGCATCACCACATAACTCAATATAGCATCTTCCTTTACACCCAATATCCTACGCCAATTCTCCCAGGTGAAATCTCCATCTACACCAATTTTCCAATTTTCACCCACATTGTATAGCTTATTTGATAAAGGCATTAAAGAACCTTCACTTATTCTAAAATGTGAAGGCATAGCATGCGGTTTACCGCTATCTTCGTAAGTAGCGAAATTAGAAGCGTCCTTATCGAGATACATATCCCTCTTCTGAATGTAACTATTAACAGCTAAAAATCTGTCTTTAGTCTTATTTCCATAGGGGATATTCTGGAACATATTATAAGAGAAAGGCTCGAGGACATGCCATGAGGTCATACATGACTTTGCCACTATTCGCGACAATATTTGAGATTCCGTACTCGGATTGGTCATTTTGCCCATGCGCGACTTAGTAATCTGCTTACCTCCATAAACCGCATACGTATGCGATTTAGTAGAACCATTGCGGACGGTGAAAAAACCTGAAGACTTTGCCATAACTATGCGTATTTAATCGTCCACAAATGTAAAAAAATTTTTTCAATATGAGCATCTTAGGAATTAGGCATAAGGTTCTTTAGCATTTGTTAAAAAACGGCTGAAAAAAGGGCAATTTTAACATTTCAAACGGTGCAATAAATTACGAATAATTAACCACGCTTAACAACATTTATTACGTAGTAAGCAGAGCTTGAATGAAAAAGCAGCTAAACGAGACAGGGCACGCGCGGGAGCTGGGCGCATTTTAGCCCATGCGCCCAGCCCCGCGCGATGCCCGTTTATGGAGCAAGAAGATTTGCCAAGAGGGCAACCTCCCTTCAAAGACCAAAAGGCAGAGCGCAGCGTACCCCGCGCAGCGGGGGCTTGTGCGGACGGAGTCCGCGCAATAGCCTCGCAGAGTCGACCAAGCGGAGTGCGATGTCCACGATATTTCAGCGCCCCGCCGCTGTAAACGTACAACTCGCTTGACCGATAGGCGAGCGCACCCGAAATATCTATGTATTCACACAGCAATTCTTTTTATTAGGTCATCCGCTAATCATCCAAAGAGGACGGTACGTACCCTGGCGAGCGGAGCGAGCAAAAAAAATGACCCAACCAAATGTAGGGGCGGGGGGCGGGAGAAGGAAGATGGGCGGGCTGCGAAGCGGAGGGGCGGAAAGGCTCTCTGCATTTTGTCCCGGAGAGAAACGGAGGGGCAAATTGCAGAGTGCCTTGGAGCCCAGTAGCGGAGTGCCTGCACGGCTGACTGATGGCCACCAAGCCGATAGCTATAAGCTAATCATGAAAGCGGTTGGTACGCATTCTGGTGAGCGGAGCGAGCAAATGAAATGACCCAACCAAATGTAGGGGCGGGTGGTCGGGGGCGCTGCATGATGCGGGGAGAGCTCGCGGCGCCGCCATGCAGAGATATGGCGTCGGAGCTTGCGGAGCGCCATATCGGCATAGCGGCAGAGCGATGTCTCCCCGCGGCATGCAGCGCGGTGGTGGGAATACCCACGAGCAAGCTACGAGAGCAAGCGGGTCAGTAGCAGGTGGTTCTCAAGCAAAGTGAGCGTAGCGAACACAAAAACGGTCCCAACCGCTTTTACGTAGGGAGATGCGGCGGCTGCGTAGCGTAGGGCTGTAGCGGGAGTGCCGAATGGCTCTCCCCGAAAGCCCGATAGCGTAGTGCCGCCACGGCTCCCGGATCTTTGCACGGGGTTTCCCCGTGCTTAGGAAATGACCCAACCGCTTTGAGCCCGCCATCGGGGGCGACAGCATGCCGGAGGGGCGTAGCCCCGGAGGTCTGCGAAGCCCTGGATGGCGGGCGCGATTTTCTCAGCAAGTAAAATATTATGACAATATTGCAATTATTTGGTGTTATATTTATTATCTTTGCGGTATGAGAAGCAAGGTTAAAGAAATAATTCATTACATCTGCGCTGTCAGCATGCTTATCTTTGGATGTATCGTAAGTCTGTTGGGGTTCTGCGCGGCTCCGTATGGAGAAGTGAGTGACTCGGTTTTGTGGATATTGGGGCAATCGCTAATATACTCAGGTAGCGTGTTTGGTGTGAGTCTTTATGTCAAGTCTGAAATCAAGAAAACGTTAGATAATGGAAGCAAGTAAAGAGTGTATTGAAGCAATCAAGAGCTTTGAGGGGCTGCGTCTAAAGGCGTATCAGTGCCCATCTGGAGTAACTACAATAGGTTATGGGCATACATCTTCAGCAAGACTTAACTCGGCTTGTAGTCAAATTGAAGCGGAGAAGTGGCTGCGTGAAGACCTCGATAGGGTTTATGCTGTGTTGCGTAAGGTTCGTGTATATTGGACTCAAGGGATGTGGGATGCTTGTACATCGTTCGTGTTCAATGTCGGTGGGCAGCAATTCTTGCAAAGCTCGTTGAAGAAGATGATGGAGTTTAATGCAGAAGACCCAGCAATCAAGAAGGAGTTCATGAAGTGGGTGTATAGCAAAGGTCGTGTGTTGAATGGTTTAAAATCAAGAAGACAATGGGAAGCAAAGAGGTATTATCAGTAGTGTTTGTTGTTGCTTTGCTCGCTGGCTGCAAAACAAAACAGCGTATTATCACTGAAGTTAGGAATATCGTAACGACTGATACGATACATGTAGCTGATACTACACATACAATCATCAAGGAAATGCACAGGAATGATACGGTGTTTATCGAGAAAACCAACAACAAGATCATCTATCGCGATAGGATAATGAAGGACAATGAAAGTAGTCATGAAGAAGTGAAGCCGTCTGACTCAAAACAAGAAAACTTCTCATTAATCAAGATTATGCTTCTAAGTCAAATCCCATTGATTATTGTGTGTCTTATCATTTTCTTCGTTAGACGAGTTTCAAGAGCTTTGAGTTAATCGCTATCTTCTGATGATTGAATGATGTGCATGGATGTTGGCCGTTCTGATTAAAATCGGAGCGGCTTTTGATTTAATTGCTTTGGGGACTTAATCGAAGCGTGATTGAGTTGTCTTGGAAGCATGATTGAAGTTGCAGAGGTACTTAATAGAAGCGTGATTGTATTGTCTGGGAGCCATGATTGAAGTTGTAGAAGTACTTAATCGAAGCGTGATTGAATTGTCTGGGAGCCATGATGGAAGTTGTGGCAGAGCTCAAAAAAAATCTTCTCGAATTAACAATAAATTCTCATTAAAATCGTTAGAAAGACAATGAAACGTTTGACCATATTAATCGCGACATTACTTCCAATCGCAGCAGCAATCTATCTGATGTCTGTTGCAATCGCTATCGTAGTCGGAGTATATCTACGACAACTCACATTTCAAGCCTGGCGAAAATGGTAATAAATCTTGACAAACACAATCAAAAATCCTATAGCAAAACGAAATCACCTAAAAATCGGCGAAACTCATTCACTATCATTCTTTTTATTAGAACGCAGCTGGAAATCCAGCTGCGGCGCTACTGCGCCGCGATTGGCAAACAACGGTCCTCTTTGGAAATTTTCTAACAATTCCTCAAGCTCTATATCTCTTACACGCTTATACCTATAAAGGTAGCTTAGCAGAGTTTTAATAGCAGCAATTAGCTCGGGTTCGGGAACACCAATATCCAACATTCTCTTGATGTGATTAATCAAAATCTTGTCGGTTCGTGTCGGCTCTATCTGAGATGTTAATCTCTGCGGTGTCAATACATCATTAGACAAAAAATCAAAGAGCTGTAAACGAGTACATCTGTCCTTTCTTTTATGAATTCCGTTAACGATTTCAACTTTTCGGAAATCGAAATACTTAGAGCACAAGATGCAGAAGACCGTCCAGAGCTTATCTGGAGCGTCATACATAGAAAGGGAAGACGGCATATACTCTCCAGTTGAAAGGCTTGCATATCCTTTAATGGCAGATTTTATTGAGAATTCTACGCGCCACACATCTGGGAATTCCCCTTTTGTATCATCACACAAAACCAGGTCTTTCGGCCATAGGCCAGCGCGGCGCCAGCAATCTTCTATGTAGAATTTTCGCATGACTTGTCGCATCTCCATAGATTTATTATACAACTTTGTCGAGATTGCAGAAGTAGTTGCGCCCCATTTTACTGAGTTCCATTGTCGTCCATTACGCCAGCTGTCACGGCCATGTAAGTCAACATTACCAACACATTCAAGGCCGTGTGCGGAGATATTACATTGATTGAGCTTTGAGTACTTGTTACGCAGATAGCCCATGAGCAGATTGTTAGGCAACATTCCGCTATCGAATTTTAGAAAATCCAAAGCTATATCTATGCGGCTTAAAGTTTTGTACTCGTACCCGTGAGAAATCATGAAACGGCGCAACCAATCAATAATACCAGGTTGATAGCAAGCACGATTGGAAAGTCTCAAATGACAATCATTAGGCTCAAAAATACCACCTTGACTTTTCAGAGAATAAGGGTCACGGCGCACTTCGAGAACCGGGCGTCCGCCCTCGTTGATTGTGAACATCTGCCGATATTGTGGTGTGCCATAAGCACGCTTCTCTACATCGTAACCTTGACGAACAAAATATTCTGCATCACGAGGACCCAGGAGGCCCTCGGAGCAGAATACTTCCAACCAATCGATATTGATACATCGCATATCAAAAATGTCTAATTTCTTTTACAACTGAATTTACTGAAAACGTGACCCTATTATCCCTAAAGCTGATAATAACTGAAGCCACACGGTCACGCATGCGCAAACAAGTAGTGAGATACTTTTCATTGCATGAGGAATAGTAGACGGTCCAACCAACATCCTCGAGCGACATTATCAAAGACGCATAATATTTCCACATATTGTTAATCAAAAGGTAAAACTTCGGCTGGCTGGTCTGCAAATGGGTCAACCATAGCGGGCGCCGTAGTCTGCGCAGCAGCCGCTACAGCGGGGCCCGCTGATGGAGCAACAGCGGACGAAGAAACATTAGTCTGCGCATCTGGCGTTGATGGGCGACCACCAACCAACTGAACAGAGTCAACACGACAATCGACGCCAGCATGAATGAGACCATCTCTACCCTTGTAGGTGCGCAGTGCGACAGCACCCGTCACATACACACATTGTCCCTTCACGAGGTATGGAAGCAATCTCTCTGGAACAAAGGACATAGTACAACCAACCCATGTTGTTGTCTCAACATCGCCACGCTTTACGGAGTGCGCAACGTTAAATGAAAGAAAGCGCGAGCCATTGGCATCGCGGATGATGGCATTTGAGCCAAGGTTTCCAATAAGTTCAATTCGTAACATAATAATATAAATTAATGATTAAACAATCTAAATCGATAAGCAGCAGCATGCAGTCCAAAGGTTTTTTTTCGTTGTGAGCCTGGCACATCATACCCGCAAAGCGTGCTGCAGCAATAAATCTACTTTCTCTTTCTGTCAAACCTTAAAGTGAAGAATTGACAACCAGGCTGCGCAGCATCTACCTGGGAGCGGTCGCGCAAACACTCATAGTGGTCTGCGCCTAACCAGGCGCAGTAACCGCACCACCAACAAATAATTTTATTCATAAAACGAGCCATTTATTTCAATCACCCAACGGCGGCGCAGAATAGACTGCGCCACCCATATACGGCCACAAATAAGCCATACTTTAGAAGTTTCGGAGTAGAAAGGCATAACGCCGCAAAAATGGAAAAATTTCTTTCTCATAATGTAAATGCTTTATTAAATTCTGAAATCATCATATCTGAGGTTACGGTCAAATATACCATAGTCGTATTGATATTAGAATGCCCCATTAGCTTTTGGATAACCGGAAGTGCAACACCTTTTCGCATTAGGTTTGTCGCGAACGAGTGACGAAGCGCATGAGGATGGCAAAGGTCTTTCGGGCAAAAGCGATGAAGCGTATAGTAAACGACATCTTGTATCAATCGAACATCAGCATGAGCGCCATTGCGCTTGCAAATCACATCATTCGGAGCAAACGAATTAAAGAACATGATACCATAAGCGCGCCAGCTTATGAGTTCCAATCGCAAGTCCTCGCAAATTGGTATCAAACGCTCTTTATTACCTTTGCCTATAACACGGATAAAACGCTCATCGAGATGGATATCATCCCAAGTCAAATTAGAGAGCTCGCTCGCACGAAGTCCGGCAAAGTAAGCCAGAGCGATGGTAATGCGAGAGCGGCGATGACGGAACAAAGGCTCTGAAAAATGGTCAATTACTTTACGAATAGTCGCATCCTCGATATATTTCGGTAAACGCACGGGCACGCGCAGTTTTCCAATAAAAAGCGCGGGGTTCTCACGCAAGCCCTTAAATCTTACAAGATAATCAAAGAACACGCGCAGCACGGTCATGTAATAATTAATCGAAACGGGAGACAGGCCCTCCTTTTTCAACGAAGCGACATATTTCTCGAGGTCGCAAACCTGGACAGAGCTCCATGCCGGAGCATCCATATTCTCACGCATCCAGTGCGCAAACGCGCGCAAACAAAACTCATAATTTGAGCAAGTCTTTTCGCTCAAATTCCGCACATCTCGGATGAAATTAATGTAGGTAGTAATCATGTTAGTTTATTAATTAATAGGTAAATTTGAAATCGCCATTTTCGGTCAGAACAAAGGAATCGTAATCAAGGTTCGTCGTAAAGAAATCAGCGACGAATCCAACAATGTAAAAAATTCTTCCGATAAGCCTATCCTTAGGGCATACATCATAAACCGAAAGCAGTGAACGAAGCTCTGCCGAAGCACCATAAAATATTCGTACCAAACTATTATTATAATCATAATGATACTTGTTGCTAATGATTTTATCAATCATCGAAATAACACTCTCACCTATATGAACAATCTCTTTTTTAGAAGTAGATGAAAATACTTTCCGAGAACCATTCGACAATTCAAGGTGATCAAAAGAAAAATACACTGAAATCATATCCAAAAGAATTTAATATAATAGGAATAAGATTTTGGCTCCGGCGGACTCGAAATAGAAACCGCCAAAGCCCGAATAGATTAATAGCTCTCGTCAATATAATTGCGAATATCACAGAAGTTATTCTCAATAAGATTCACGAGTATTTTAATATCTTCAAGGTAAACCGAAGCGGCTTTTTCAGATGGAGAGCATTCCACTCCATACCATGAAGGAATGTCAGTCACACAAGAATTAAAAGACTGCGCTGCTAAAGTAAGACAGCGAGCGTGATGAGATGCACTCTCAATCAATTTGGCCAACTTAGCTTTTTTTTCTAAATCTTCCATAAAAGTCCGTATAAAGTTTGTTAAATATGAGAATTCCAAGCGTTTTAACAAAAAATTACTAACTTTTTATGGTCAATCTATTTTCTTTTCTTACATTTGCGACAGATATCGGCAGACAATTTGCCGACAAAGAGAATTATTAACTTATAAAGAGTAACGATATGAAAGCATTAGGTTACATTGGAGCATTCCTCGGAGGCGCCCTTGCTGGAGCAGCACTGGGTCTCATCATGGCTCCTGAGAAAGGTGAGGACACACGTAAGAAGATATCTGACGCAGTTGACGACTTCTGCAACAAGCATGACATCAAATTGAGTCGCAAGCAGGTTGCTGACCTTGTTGATGACATCAAGGATGCTGCCGAAGACGCATTGGATTAATGACCTCTGCAGATGTTCTCCAACGACAAAAACATCGAGACCATAGGTCAGCTGGTTGAAGCCATCAAGCAGTACATCGGGCTGCGTGGAGAGTACATCAAGCTCAATCTCGTTGACAAGGTGGTGCGTATCCTTACGATTGCCACCATCAGCGTGATTATAGCCATACTCCTCATGCTCACCCTTATCTACTTCTCCTTCGCCGTGGCCTATGCGCTTGCCCCACTTATGGGTCACGCGCTTGCCTTTGGCACCGTGGCTGCAACCTATTTCATCATACTGTTGCTGTGCGTGGCCAACCGCAAGAGGTGGATAGAGCGCCCGCTGGTCAGATTATTGGCAAGTATATTAATGGAGAAATAAGCTATGGTCAACAACGAGAACACTTACAATTCGCTTGAAGACATTCAGGCCCGTCGCGAGGCTCTTGCCAAGGAGATTGACGCCAGCGAAGACAAGATAGCCGACCTCTGGCAGACGCTCTTTGCCAAGGAGGAAGCGCCGAGATATGAGACACCGTCAAAGCGATTGCAACGGCTCATGAGCACGGGCATCGGAATGTTTGACGCAGCGCTCCTGGGATGGAAACTGTACCGCAAGTTCAGCGGCAAGTCCTTGATACCAAGATTCCGACGACACAAGAAATAACTGAAGACGAGGGGGATATCGACATGACTGTCAATATCCCCCTCGTTTTTATATTCCATCGTTTTCTTCTACACTTATCAGTCAGGCAAGTGGAATTCGTAAGACTTGTCGAATACCTGGCTTACGCGGTTTATCTCCAGGAAGGTGGCGCCGCCACGTCCGCCGATACTACCACCGAGGTAAGCTATCTTGTCATCTTTTTTGATATAGCCTTTCTGCAACAGCATACGCAGCGCAGCCACAAACAGGAAGAGCGAGCTCAAGTGTTTCTTCTGATAAATGGGTATTACGCCATAACTGAGGTTGAGCCAGCGCATGGTCTTTTCGTTGTTGTAGCAGATGGCGAGCACGGGAGTAGGACCGCGGAAGGCGGCAATGTCGCGCGCAGTCTGTCCGCTCTCGCTGGCGGCAATGATACCGGCAACGCCCAACTTGCGGGTCGACTCGATGGCTGTATGAGCCAGGAATTCACGCTGCGAGCAGGTCGAGCTCAATGGGATGTCAAAGTCGTCACTGTTCATGCGGTCCTGCTCAGCCTGTTCGGCGATGGCAGCCATGGTCTGTACAGCCTCCAGAGGATACTTGCCCGACGCCGTCTCACCACTGAGCATCAGCGCATCCGTGCGTGAGTAGATGGCATTGGCTATGTCGGTCACCTCGGCGCGCGTGGGGCGCGGGTTGTCAATCATGGTGTGCAGCATCTGTGTCGCCACAATCACGGGTTTCTTCTTCTGCTCACACTTGTGCATGATTGTACGCTGTATACCGGGTATCTGCTCGAGAGGCACTTCGATTCCCAAGTCGCCGCGGGCAATCATGATACCATACGATGCGTCGATGATTTCATCGATATTGTCCACGCCCTCTTGGTTCTCTATCTTGGAGATAATCTTGATGTCGCTGCCACGCTCGTCAAGCATCTTCTGCACCGCCATCACGTCGTCGGCACTACGCACAAACGAGTGGGCGATGAAGTCTATATCCTCGTCGATGGCGAGGTTGATGTTCTTCTTGTCCTTTTCCGTGAGCGCGGGCAGGTCGATGTGTACACCAGGCACATTCACACTCTTGTGAGCGCCCAGCACACCGTCGTTCTGCACCTGGGCCACGAGCATCGGCCCCACTTGCTCCATGACGAGCATATCCAGCAGTCCGTCGTCGAAGAGGATATGGGCACCCTTGCCCACACACTTGGTGAAATCGGTATACGACACGTTGACGATGTCGTGGGTGGTGTCCATCTCGGGGCGACCGAATATCTTTACCACATCACCCTTCTTGTAGGTTATGGGTTGCTCCACATTGGTGGTACGCACCTCGGGGCCCTTGGTATCAATGAGCAGAGCCAGGTGGGGCGACACTTCACGCGTGTTGCGGATGATGGTACGTATTCCGTCGGGCGTGGCGTGGGCGGTATTCATACGCACCACGTTCATACCGGCAAAAAACAACTTGCGCAGGAAGTCTACCTCACACCTGCGGTCACTTATCGAGCATACTATTTTGGTCTTTTTCATCTTTATTGGTTTTATCGTTTGGTTTTTATTTGCTTTCCTCCCACCCTATCGGATGATTGAGCAGCAAGAGATGGTCGGCACCGAGTCCGAGTTCCTTCTTGAGCACCTCTACATTCATGGTGGCGCGTGCCACGGTGCCCAACTTCTGCGCCGTACATGCCAGATAGATGTTCTGCGACACATATCCTGCATCCAGCGTGCCCAGACGCTGGGCTGCCTGAGCGTCGCCCAAGGAGCCGAACTTGCCTTGGTTGCTGGCGAGCACAAGCATGACGGGAGCCGAAGCAACCGACTGCTGCCCGGCAGCCACCTCGCGGCGCAGGTCCTTGCCCGAGAGCTGTACCAGAGCATTACTTTCGACATCGTAGCGGTAAGCGCCAGCAGCCTTAATCACGTATACTTCAATGTCCTGACGGTTGAGCGCCGAAGCGGCGGTTATCTTCTTCTCCGCCTCGCGACTGTAGCCACACGCCGCCCATAACACCTGAGCCAGCGTGGCATTGTCTACATCCTTATTCTGATAACTGCGCACCGAGTGGCGCGTCTGCAAAGCCTCGTAGAGCGTCATCGCCACCTGCTTGTCTGGAGCGGGCAGCTTGACCGTGGTCTGTGCCAGCGCCGAAAGCGATATCATGACGAGGACAACAAGAAATGACAATTTTTTCATATTAACCTGAACTAATATCTATTTACGCTGCAAAATTACAACAATTCTGAGATATTTTTTCATATATCGGCAGAAAAGAATTGAGCATAAACAAGATATTTCTGTTTTCCCTCGCCCGTCAGTCGTGCGCGCCCACTTCGCCTCTGAAGGTAGAAGCGGGCAACGAGGCGCCGTTGACGAGATTGGCACGTGTGAATGGCTGCCAGCCATAGCGTACGAGGCGGGGATTCTTCACCTCCGGCGACGTCAGGACGACAGTGCATCCGGCGATGACGGCTTTGGCAGGATGATACAGGCCTTCCTCCTCGGCTATCTCAAATGTCGACGGGGCCTTGCCGTCGGCCGTGGAGAGTCCGTCGGCATAGTCAAAGCGCACGACGAGAGAGTTACCCACGCGCGATACATTAATATATAGGTCCCGACGGACATAGCCAGGACCGAGCATGCGCTCCAGCTGGGCGGGATAGGAGTCGCGGGCGCGGTCTTGGATGCCGGTGCCATAGGTGATGCTGTTGCCCACACACGCCACGCGTACTGGGGGCGCCGTTGCCTTCTTGCGACCGGGCACGGCGGCTGCGGCTTGCAGGGCGAACGACATGGACAGCAGCGCGATGGCTGCCAACTGGCATATATCTCTCTTGCCAAAATCTCTGATTACTGCGTATCTCATAACTGTAGGATATATGGTGATTGACACTTACAAGCAAGGCCTGCGATTTAGGTTGTTCAAAGGTACTCATTTCGCGGCGTGTGACAAAGTGTTTCCCAGATTATTTGCTGATCCCCCACCCTCATCCCGCCATTGGCATGACATGCTCCACGGCGGCTGGCGGGCTTTCAGGAGCCGGCTCATAGAACCTGGCTATGGTGCCCGCCATCATCGCCAGCACCCCCAACATCTGCCCACACCGACCGAAAACCGCAAAGATGATGTCGAGAGGAGTTTCAAAGCATGAAATGTCTATTGCGAAGCGCGAATTAATGTTTTCACGCCTTGATTTCTCCATTTCACGGTTTGCAACATAAGATTAAGCGGCAGCGGACAAGTCGGCTCTGACGCGTGAACGGAATATGTCATCCGCCGGCTTGCTGTCAACATCGGGCATGGGTGGAAACAAGGTAAAAGGGGTGCCATCGTCAGCCACTGGCGCGTAGGGTCACCATTCCTCAAACGGGAGGTCGCCTTCGACCCATTGGCTCTGGCGCAAACCATCGTCGGCGAGCGGATTGGAGACCGACAGCCCCAGCAGGCGTATGGGCCGCGACGACGAGTAGCTTACCTGTGCCAGCAACCGCTTGGCCAGCGGCAATATGGAGGCTTTGGTAGACAGTGTATGGTTGATGGTAATGCGCTTGCTGATTTGGGTAAAGTCGGCATACTTGACCTTGAGGGTAAGCGTGCGGCCCTCGAAGCGGGCGTCGGCAAGGCGGGCTACAAGCTCGACGACAAGGTGGTAGAGCTCGATGATGACTACAGAGCGCTGGCTGATGTCGCGCAGATAGGTCTGCTCGCAGCCAACCGACTTGCGCACATAGTCAGCCACAACCGGGCGGAGGTCGATGCCACGGGCAAAGTCGTAATAGATGTTGCCCATCTTGCCAAAGACCTCGCAGAGATGATGGCGCGACACCTCGCGCAGCTGCTCGCCAGTAAAGACGCCTATGCGGTGCATGCGCTCGGCGGTCTTGGGCCCCACGCCCCAGAACTGCTCGACCCGCAGCGAGGCGATGAAGTCGAGGGCACGCGTGGGATGGATGACGCAGAGTCCGTCGGGCTTGCGGAAGTCGCTGGCTATCTTGGCGAGAAACTTGTTGTAGGACACGCCTGCCGAGGCAGTGAGATGGAGCTCGTCGGCAATGCGCTGCTTGATTTCGCGGGCTATCTCGACCGCCATATCCATGTGGCGCTTGTTGTGGGTGACATCGAGAAATGCCTCGTCGAGCGATATGGGCTCGATGAGGTCGGTATAGTCGGCAAAGATGGCATGTATCTGTGCCGACACCTGGGCATAGTAGTCGTGCCGGCATGGCACCACGATGAGCTCGGGACAAAGGCGGTGGGCGACAACCATCGACTGGGCAGAGTGAACGCCATAGCGGCGTGCCTCGTAGCTGGCAGTACTCACCACGCCGCGCTCGCCGTCGAAGCCCACGGCAATGGGCTTGCCACGGAGTGAGGCATCGTCGCGCTGCTCTACCGAGGCAAAGAAGGCGTCCATGTCGATGTGTATAATCTTGCGCTCCATAATCGAGAGCAAAATTACCACTTTTCTTTTACTCCGGACCGCGGGAAGAACAAAAAAATAACGCAAAAGAACAAAGCTATGCTTGGCGGTAAGGGAAAAGATGAGTATTTTTGCATCTACGTAATCGGAACTGAGGGAACTCGGTCCAAGAATAACAGAGACATGAGATATACGCTGGAATTTGCAAGAGAGCGCTTTGCTCATTTCAATAAGACAATCTTCAACGACCGCCTGCCTCGCCCGGCTTTCTGGCTGGTCAACGTAAACTCGTATATGGGTCAGATGCACCGTACGCTCAAGCGCGACAAGCAGGGCTACGTGGCTATGTACAAGATGAAGCTCAACGTGAAGTATGACATCGACGAACGAAAGGCAGAAGACATCATGCTGCACGAGATGATACATCTGCATATATGGTATGAACAACTGAAGGACACAAGCTCGCACGGGCCTGTATTCAAGGCGGTGATGGAAAAAATCAACAAGGAGTTCGGGCGCCACATCACCATAAGCACAAAGATGAAAAGAGAGGTGACCAAGGTGGTGCGCATGAAGTGGAATCTGGTGGCGGTATGCCGGATGACGTCGGGAAAGACCGCCATCACCCTACCCCCGAGCACAAGGGTGGCCCACTTCCAGAAGGTACTCATGGAAAGCGACAAGGTGAGTAGCATCGAGTGGTACTACACAACCGATACCTTCTTCTACAACTATCCGCACCCGCTCACGGTCAAGCTCTACTATGTAGATGAAGCTCTGCTGGCCCAGCATCTGAAAGAAGACGAGCGGATTAGACAAACTGCCGGAAAATGAAAATGGCACGCTGTTCTGTCAAGACAAACAGCGTGCCATTGTTTTTACACCTTATTATATTATACTTATTTGGCAGCATCGGCGGCACCAGTCTCAAGAAGCTGGAGTGCCTCGGCAGTCATGTAAGGCTTTACTTTGTCGTAAGGCAATGTAAACGAAACCATGCCCATAGCATAAGGGCCAATCTCATACTGCTGATAGACGAAGTGGAGACCGTCGGCAGCAAGATAGGGAGCATGGGCGGGCAACGGGATGATGCCCTTGTCGATGAAGAGGAGCTTCAGGGCTTCGTCCTCGGTAACCTTCTGCCCCTGGGCGTTGATATAGGTGGTCACACCGTGAAGCAGCAGAGGCTGGATGGCTTCAAGCTGAGCGGCATCGACAGTAGCGCCGAGCACGCGGCCCGAAGACTTGAGGATGTTGACACGGTAGGACACGGCAGAACCATGGGCGCCACCGCCATACACATACTGGTCTACGCTATAGGTGACATAACGCTCGTTCTGGGCGGCAAGGCGAATAGCCACATCGTAAGAACACTGGAACTCGGGGGCTCCGCCATCGGGCGACTGCATGGCGCGCATCGAGTCGACATTGAGCTTGCCATAGAAATCGACCAGCGCCTGGCCATCGGTAAGGTCTCCGCCGTATCCGGCTGAACGCGAGGCGTCGAAAGCATGAACACTGGAGAGCGAGTCGAGCTGGGCATTGACATAAGCGCGCACTCCGACAGCGAGGGAGTCATCGCCCTGGGGCACATCGGCCACAATATTGCAGTGGAGCATACTGTCGGCAAAGGCATACTTGAAACTGTCAACCGCCAAAGAGTCGGAACCATTGGCAGAGCCAGCCATCTTGCATCCGGTAATGCCTCCCATCCATACCAAGAGGATGGAGGCAACGAAAAATAGTCTTCTCATAATTCTAATATGGTATATAATATTACTTAGAAAAGACAAAGTTAGCAGAAAGCATAATTCCCACCAAACAACTTTAGTTAATAATAAGTAAAAAAGCATCTGGGGCAACGCCATCGATACCTCCGGCAATCGCAGTCTAAACAAGGGGAAAAGCGAGTGACAAGAAAGTAACGATGGAGACATGCAAAAAGGTGCCGAAAAGCCTCTTTTCGCCCTTCAATAACCTACAAATGAGCCACTTATACGGCAAAATATCCCCCAAAAACGCAAAAAAGAGTGATAATCTTTTCATATCACACAAAAAACTATTATATTTGCACCCACAAAAACAAACATAGTCAAAATATTCATATAAATAACAATAAAAACAGCAATGACAAAGACAGAAATTGTAAACAAGATTTCAGAGAATACTGGCATCTCAAAGAAGGAAGTAGCCATTGTAGTGGAAAGTCTCATGGAGACTGTAAAGGAAAGCCTGCTCAAGAGAGAGCACATCTCACTGCGTGGCTTCGGCAACTTCATCATCAAGCGTCGTGCAGAGAAGACAGCTCGCAACATACAGAAGAATACTACTGTAATCATCCCCGCACACGACTACCCCAGCTTCAAGCCTGCCAAGGAGTTCGTGGAGAAGATGAAGAACAACTAAGCATACAACGCAAAAACATAACCATTTAAATTAAAAGAATTATGCCAAACGGTAAAAAGAAGAAGGGCCACAAGATGGCTACTCACAAGCGTAAAAAGAGATTACGCAAGAACAGACATAAGAGCAAGTAATCATTGTATTGCTCTATAGCCTAATCAAAAAGACTAATGGGGCGTGTCGTGCGACATGCCCCCATTTTTTTAAGCAATAAGTGAAGATAGTATGACAAGCGAAGTAATCATTGACGTCCGTCAGAAAGAAATCTCGATAGCTCTGCTCGAGGACAAGAACCTCGTGGAGTATCAGAACGAGCCCCGCTCGGCCTCTTTCTCTGTGGGCAACATCTACATAGCAAAAGTCAAAAAGCTGATGCCTGGTCTCAACGCCAGTTTTGTGGATGTAGGCTACGAACGCGATGCCTTTCTTCATTATCTTGACTTAGGAAGCCAATTCAACTCGTACGAGAAATATCTCAGACAGGTACAGAGTGACCGGAAAAAACTTTACCCTTTTGCCAAAGCATCACGTCTGCCCGATATCCCTAAAGACGGCAGCGTACAGACTGCGCTCAAAGTGGGCGATGAGGTGCTGGTGCAAATTGTAAAAGAACCCATTTCTACCAAAGGTCCGCGACTGACAGGCGAAATCTCTTTTGCCGGACGATATCTTGTGCTTATGCCATTCGGCGACAAGGTCTCGGTATCTTCCAAAATAAAGTCGGGAGAAGAGAGAGCAAGACTCAAGCAGCTTATACATAGCATTAAGCCGAAGAACTGTGGAGTTATTGTGAGAACGGTAGCCGAAGGTAAGAGAGTGGCTGAACTGGATACTGAGCTGAAGGTGCTTACCAAGCGCTGGGAGGACGCCATAACAAAGGTGCAAAAGACACAGAAAAGACCCCAACTTGTGTTTGAAGAAACCAGCCGTGCCGTAGCGCTTCTGCGAGACCTGTTCAACCCAAGTTATGAGAACATCTACATCAACGACGAAGATGTTTATCAGGAAGTAAAAGACTACGTGTCGCTTATAGCCCCTGAAAAAGCGCACATCGTAAAACTCTATACGGGTAAAGTTCCAATTTTCGACAACTTCAACGTAACCAAACAGATTAAGTCGAGTTTCGGCAAAACGGTCAACTACCGCCATGGTGCCTACATGATAATCGAGCACACAGAGGCAATGCACGTGGTTGACGTGAACAGTGGAAACCGTTCTAAATCGGAAAACGGACAGGAACAGAATGCACTGGAAACCAATCTTGGCGCTGCCGACGAACTGGCACGCCAACTCAGACTAAGGGACATGGGTGGTATCATCGTCGTAGACTTCATCGACATGAACCTCGCCGAAGACCGGCAGATGCTCTATGAACGTATGTGCAAGAACATGCAAAAGGACAGAGCCAGACACAACATCCTGCCTCTTAGCAAGTTTGGACTGATGCAGATAACCCGTCAGAGGGTTAGGCCAGCCATGGACGTCAACGTCGAAGAGGCCTGCCCCACCTGTAACGGTACAGGCAAAATCAAGTCGAGCATCCTGTTTACTGACATTCTCGAAAGAAAGATTGACCGACTGGTCAACAAGATTGGCATCAAGAAGTTCTATCTACATGTACATCCATACGTTGAGGCATATATCAACCAAGGACTGGTATCACTCAAGCGAAAATGGCAGCTAAAGTACGGCTTTGGCGTACATGTAATAGCGTCGCAGAAACTTGCTTTCTTACAATACGAATTCTACGATACAAAGAAGCAGTTTATCGACATGAAGGAAGAAATCGAAACCAAATAAGAAAGAGCCTCTCACAGCAAAGTGGGAGGCTCTTTCTTGTAGTAATCTGTGAGAAGCTACCCTTTGGACTGACGAAGGGTAGCTTCTTGCGTTTATCTTTCACCGACAATACGGGCAGGACCTATCAAGCCCGACTTGAGCAGAGGCTCGTCGGCCTTGTAATACTTGATGGGATAATAGGTGACAGTCTCGGCGCCGGGCTGCATATCTCCTACCATACGGTTGTGCCATGGATTGACTACAGCAATATCGACCTTGTTGTCACCAACCTTGACGGCAGCGGTGATATCTATTATATAAGGTGCATGCCATACCACGCCCACGGGCTGACCATTGACGGTAACTTCGGCCAAGTCCTTGACCTCGCCCAAGTCAAGCAGTATGCGTGAGGAAGCATTCTTCTTGAGTGATTTCTTGGCTACCTTGAAGTTGTTGGTATAAGTTGCAACACCTGAGAAGTACTTAACTCCCTGCTCGGATGACTCTGTAAGCGATGCCAAGCTATCCAGAGCAATCTGGGATGGAGCTCCGCGATGAGCCTGGAAGCTGACGGTCCATGGCTGGACGAACTCAGCAAAAGCCGTGCGGGTGCGCTCGGCGAGAGTGACAGCGGGAACATCGGTATCGTCGACAAACACCACAAAGACTGCATCATAGGCGGGCATGTCGAGGGTTACGCGGGTGCGGCCGTCGACCATTTCGTAGCTCACATCTTCCTTGGCACCGGTATCGGCATGCCACAGCTGTGGCTTCTTGCCTGTGACATTGAAGGAGGCAGTGAACTTGCGCGCCTGCTTGGTCTGGTTGGCTATCCAGTAAATCTCGCCATCGTTCAGACGACGGTGTACAAACTTGATGTTGGCCTTGGCGTCAGAGAAGGTGACATCGGGAGCGACTCCAGTGTTTGCAAGCACCTTGCCGATAGACACTCCGGTAGTAACATTCTTGCGACCAGAGCCCCAGATATCCTTTACCAGGCTGTCAAACTCTTCGACGGTTCCATCGAGTCCCACGAGGGTCTTGGGCTTGTCGCCGGCAATGGTCACACCGGCATCAGCCAGTTGCTTGATGCGGCGCAGCATCTTGATGGATATCATGCTCACATTGTCAAGCCACAATACGCGATAGCGCATACCTGTGGCGGTAACCAGCTGACCATTGTCAACCTTGAGGACATCCTTAACTATCGACGGGCTCACGAAGTCATAGTTGTAGGTATTGGGGAACTTAGGCATACGGGTCTGGTAGCGGGCTGTAACGTTGGAGTCCTCACCGTAATAGTAAGCTACGTCGGCGACGAACTTACCTTGGCGCAAGAGATAACAGCTGCGGGCGAGGTAGTCGGTCCATGCGCCGGCCTGGCTTGCCCAAGTCTCATTGCGGTCGAACCACTGGCCCCAAAGACCAAGGCCAATGCCCGGCACCTTATCATCAACAGGCTGGTGGGGAGAGGTGTGGATGACGAAGAGGTTCAATCCGCTGGCCATAGCGGCATCGGCGGTGGGTTTGAGGACAGCGGGGGTATACACGAAGGCACCATCGCGGAAGCCATCGGATGTAAACGACTCTGCTGCAGCTACGTTCTGTCCATAGATATGGGCAACAGAAGCAGACTCTCGGATATCACTCTCGTGCTGGGGGACGGTTACGAGTCCCTGCTTGTAACGCATCCAGATAGCAGACATAGGTATATCGGCGCTGCGCTTGCAGTCCATGCCGTCGGTAGCGTTGGCGCGCCACGCCTCATGACTCTCCGTATATCGCTTCAGGCCGTAGGGCTTGAGGATGTCAGTGAGCTGGTCGTAGTGGTACTCTGTCATCATGTCGCCGATAGTGGTACGCCAGTCGAAGAGGAAGCGCTCGGTTTCCTCAGCACTGTTGACAACGATACCTGCCAGCGCGGGAAGCCAGGGGAGAATGTCGTAGCCACGGCGGGCCTTGAACTCTTCCACCATCTTACCTGTCCATGTCTGGGCACCGGCTTCATAACTGTCATTGAGCAAGTAGGTGATACCACGGTTACCCATCAGTCCCTTGCTGGCATCGACATAAGTCTGGAGATAATTCTTATAGTAATCGCGGATAGCCACGGGGTCTATCTTGTCAACCTCGAGACCGGTAGCTTCAGGCGAAGCGGGATGGTTGGTCTTTCCTGTGAGTCCGTAGCCGAATCGCATGATGCGCCAACGGCCCTTGGGAGCTTTCCAGGTAAGCACGCCGTCCTTGACAAAAGAGGTAACATCGACAACGTCTGCCGTGTTGACAACATCGGTAGTGGCAGGAGTCTTGACAGACGTTCCATAACGATAGAAAGAAGATGCCGACTTGTCTGAAAGGAGATTTACGCGTACTACGGGTGACAATTTAAGTGAAGAAAGACGGAATCCGGTAGCGGGATTGTTCTTCTCCGTACTGGTGAATACCATCTTAAAATAACGGGCTGTGGTCTGAGGAATATCCTCCACACGCTCGAAGCCTCCCTGGTAACTCAGGTCGACCACCTTGGTGAATGTCTTTCCGTCCATGCTGCAGAAGAGACTCGCAGCGCAGTTCTCCACTCTTTCTTCTATCTTCAATACCGACCATGTCACTGACCGCACGAGTTGTGGCTGATGAAAGTCCATCAGCACCCATGCCTTGCCGTCCTTCTCGGCTTGGATGATAGAGTAGTCAGAGATACTGTCGTTGCCCAGCTGCTCGGCAGTAACTGTGCCACCGCTGGTTGTGATGGTCGGATTGAGCTCCATCATCGACTTGTCGTTATCTGGGATGCGCATAGCCAGAACTGCGACATCGCGATAGAACTTCTTCTGCAAGAAGACTGTGGCTACGGATTGATTGACATAGCAATAGTCCTGATAGGGGCCAGTGATATCAAAGCCACCGGGCAACTTAACCTTCAGGTCCTTGCCAGTGCCTTTGACCTCGGTCTGTCGCCAAACGAGCTTCTTCATTCCGTCTTCGTCCTTGACCCATGGGCCGCCAGTCTCGCTCCATCCGGGAGCGCTGGCAATAGTCGCCTCGAGCCCGAGACTATCGGCAAGATGAATGGCATAATGGAAGGCGTCTTTCCATTCAGGCGTCATGTAAGGCAAACGCTTCTCGACGACCTGCGGAGTTGATAGACCGGCATCGAAGACATGAAAGCCACCAATGCCACTACACTTCATCCAGGTGAGGTCCTTGTAGATACCGTCCTTGGTGATGTTTCCGTTCATCCAATGCCACCATACACGGGGGCGATAAGGCTGACCGGGATGCTGGAAGTCCTGGTACAAAGTCTGTGCGTCTTGAGCCGAAGCGGACAATGCCCCTGCGGCAACAAAGAGCAATACTGGTAATGATTTAAGTTTCAACATATGGATATAGATTAAGTTATTGTACGATTTTGAATCTTATTCGGAAGCTGCGCTTCTCTTCGTCCCAATTGGTGCCGAGCAGAGTAAAATGGCCAATCTGCCCAGTAGAGCGCACATGCTTGCCGATACATGGGCAGACGTCGTAATCGCCGATGCGTACCAGCCTGATGGTTTCGCTCGCATCCTCGGGCAAACGGTCGATATGAACACCCTCGGGAATATGGTCACGGTCTACAAACTCATAGGTTACAGGCATGTCCTCATCAATGAGGCGGTTCATCTCATCTTCGATGAACTTCTCTTCCTTTCGGGTGGGCTTGTTGGCGAGCTGATAGGCTATCTTGCTCTTCTTGCGCTCGATGTGAGCATTACGACTTCGCTCACACCCATACTTACGTACCATCAGCTGATTGAGCAGATGCTCGGCAGTATGGGCAGGCGGGAATTCCTCCTTGTTGTGTTCGTTCAGAATCAATTCGTCCATGATATTATTGTTTGATTTTGTATACTACTCCACCATGAGCCGGAACGGCGACATTGACAGCCTCGTTGACCGCAAGATGCAACTTGGCCTTACCGTCACTCAACAACTCAACAGCGTCGGCATCCCCCTCTGCGATACTCATATACACAAAGGCATGCGAAGGAATGATAACTCCCGTATCGATGGCCTCGGCTGCGAAATTGACAACCACCAGAAGCAGCTCGTCATCCTTCTTGCGCAGGAAGGCATATTGAGATTGTGCCAGATGACCATTAACATACATCAGGTCAAAGGTCAGACCTCTGCTTGCCGCCTTCTCTTTCTCAGCAATGAGCATCACGCGCTTGTAGGCATCCATCAGTTTGCGTTCCGACGGTGTTTTCTTGCGAATATCGAAGTATCCGTGGTTGACACTGTCCATGCTCCAATAGTCGAAGATAGTGCTACGACCATCGCGACCACTGAAGCCTTCCTTGTCCATACCACGCTCGCCGAGTTCTTGACCAGCGTAGAGCATATAAGGATTGGTGTGGAGCAGGCAACTCACTATGTGGGCGGGATAGGCAGCCCAAGGCTCGCCGGCGAAAAAGTCGCTCGCAATACGCTGCTCGTCATGATTTTCCAGGAAATAGAGCATGTGGTCGCGGATATCGTCGGTCTGCTGCCATTGCGTTGTGATGTCAGAGGCCCAACGACGGCCACAAACGATGTCACGCAGGCTGTCATACATGCCCACCTTATCATATAGGAGGTCAAAGCCAGCCCTAATATAAGTACGGTAATGCGAAGGATTGTAGACCTCGCCGATAAAGATGATATGCGGATAAGCCGTTTTCACCACCTTGGTGGAGTAAGCCCAGAACGCTGCGGGCACCATCTCCGCCATATCACATCTGAAACCATCCACTCCCTTGCCTGCCCAGTACATCAGGATGTCTGTCATCTTGGTCCACGTATCGGGAATGGGGTCAAAATGCTCAGAGCGACCGCCTGCATCACAATAGTCTACACCATAATTGAGCTTGACGGTCTCATACCAGTCATTACGACCAGGACGATTGTCAAAATGGTCATTGCCGGTAGCACGGGCAGGAGCCTCGTGATAAGTCTGACTATCGATGACATCGCCCAAGTCAAGCGGCTGCCCCCAGCAGTAATAGAAGTTGTTGCGGGTGGAAAAGAGCATGTTGACATCATCGTCTTCACCCAAATCTCTTACGCCCTTGGGCTTGCATACAGAGTGGTACTGACGCGCCACATGGTTGGGCACGAAGTCCATGATTACCTTCATCCCCGCCTTGTGCGTCCTTGCGATAAGCCTCTCCCACTCCTGCATACGCTTATCGACGTCGACAGCCAAATCGGGGTCAATGTCATAATAATCGGTAATGGCATAGGGAGAACCGGCACGCCCCTTGACCACCTCGGCGTTCTGAGCCGGAATGCCATAAGCCGTGTAGTCGGTCTGCGTGGCATGACGCAACACACCGGTAAACCACACATGGGTCACACCCATAGCTTTGATGCGCTTCAGCACCTGCGCATCAATGTCATTCATCTTCCCAGAACCATTTTCGGCAACCGAACCCCACTCTTTACGAGTGGTGTTACGATTGCCGAAAAGTCTGGTAAATATCTGATAAACTATCATATCGTTCAGGCGATACCGCGCACAGCCACGGTTTTGTCTATACGACCTATCATACCTTGCAGCGCCTTTCCAGGGCCACACTCCGTGAAGTCATCGGCACCGTCGGCAATCATAGCCTGCACGCTGGCAGTCCAGCGAACCGAACTGGTGAGCTGGGCTATCAGATTGGCCTTGATTACCTCAGGCTCAGTGTGGGGCTTGGCGTCCACGTTCTGATAAACGGGGCACTTGGGCGCATTGAATGTAGTCTTCTCGATGGCGGCCTCAAGTTCGTCCTTGGCGGGCTGCATCAGAGGAGAGTGGAAAGCGCCACCAACCTTCAGGGGCAGAGCGCGCTTGGCACCGGCTTCCTTCAGCTTCTCACAGGCGGCATTGATGGCATCTACATTGCCAGAGATAACCAGCTGGCCAGGACAGTTGTAGTTGGCAGCAACCACTACATTACCATCGGTAGACACTTCAGCGCAGATTTCCTCAACCTTCTCATCGGGCAGACCGATGATGGCAGCCATAGTACCAGGGTTAGCCTCGCAAGCCTTCTGCATGGCATTGGCACGGGCAGCCACCAGTTTCAGACCATCCTCAAAGCTGAGCGCACCTACTGCTACAAGAGCAGAGAACTCACCGAGTGAGTGACCGCCAACCATTGCTGGAGCGAACTCGTCGCCCAGGCAGAGAGCAGAGATGACACTGTGCAGGAATACAGCAGGCTGGGTAACATTAGTCTGCTTCAACTGCTCGTCTGTGCCTGCAAACATGATATCAGTGATTTTGAAGCCGAGGATTTCGTCGGCCTTGTCAAACAATTCTTTTGCCAATGGATTATTGTCGTAGAGCTCCTTGCCCATGCCGACAAACTGTGAACCCTGTCCGGGGAATACAAATGCTTTCATTATTATCTTATTACTTAATACTTATTACTTTAGTGCAAAGTTAGTGAAAACCGAGCGCAATACAAAATAAATCACATTTATTTTTATGTACGCGCGAGGCACCGCCATACATTATGGCACAAAAAAAATCCTAACCGCGCAATTGCAGTTAGGATTTCTATTGAGATTTGCTTTACAGCGCAAACTTATTCAGCTGCGGGAGCCTCGGCAGCAGCCTCAGCAACAGGAGCCTCCTCAACGGGAGCCTCAACGGCCTCCACGGGAGCGTTCTCGGCAACGACCTTAACGGGAACCTTTACCTCTACCTCCTTGTGGAAGTGAACGGTAGCCTCGTAGTCGCCAACCTTCTTGGCATCGTGCATGGTAACAATCTTGCGGTCGATGTCGAAACCCTTCTTAGCGAGAGCCTCTACTACAGCAGCAGCGCCTACCGAACCGTAAGTTACACCAGTTGCAGAAACCTTAGCTTCGATTACCAGCTCTACACCATTGAGAGCCTCAGCCTTCTTCTCAGCCTCAGCCTTGAGGGCAGCCAGCTTGTGAGCCTGCTGCTTAACGTTCTCAGCGAGTACCTTCTTGGCGCTGGGCGAAGCGATAACACCCTTGCCTGTGGGGATAAGATAGTTACGACCGTAACCACTCTTAACGTTCACGATATCGTTCTTGTATCCAAGACCGATGATATCTTCTTTCAAAATAATCTCCATTGTGCTTCCTCCTTTTTATTTCATCAAGTCAGTTACGTATGGAAGCAGTGCGATCTGGCGTGCACGCTTTACAGCCTGTGCCACACGACGCTGATACTTCAGAGATGTGCCAGTAATACGACGGGGAAGAATCTTACCCTGTTCGTTCAGGAACTTCTTCAGGAACTCAGGATCTTTGTAGTCGATATACTTAATACCGCTCTTCTTGAAGCGGCAATACTTCTTCTTCTTTACATCGATAGAAGGAGCTGTCAAGTAACGTACTTCTGAATTGTTCTGCTCTGCCATGATTAAGCCTCCTCTTTTTTACCAAGTTTTGCACGACGCTTTTCGGCGTACTGAGCAGCATACTTGTCAAGTTTAACGGTCATGTAACG
>ERZ780128.170-NODE-170-length-30721-cov-3.037533_pt1 | contig 30721 bp, 27 predicted proteins | sample MGYA00511170_ERZ780128 | MGnify/ENA primary metagenome ERZ780128 (study PRJEB29588, sample SAMEA1970465) | human gut metagenome | biome: human gut; feature: human-associated habitat; material: faeces | place: Denmark | collected 2008/2010 ...
GAAATAGCTTCTCCAAATTCATAATGTGCTATATATGCACTTACAAATTCATGAAAATTGGGGTCATTCAATGCTCTGACTTGTTCTAAATCGCTTGTGAAATTATTAGAATTAACTTCATCTGCTAATTTTCTTGCCAAGTCTTTCTTTTGTCCATAATAGTTCTCAAATGTATGTGAAAAAGGAGCATGACCTACATCGTGAAGAAGACAAGCTACTAAATAAGAGTTGTATATAACACTCATATTGTTGGCTGTCTCTCCCCAAAAATCGTTGGCTTCTTCTTCCTTACGTAAATGATCAACAATTAGGGATCCTATATGATAAACACCTAAAGAATGGATAAATCTATCATGCCGAGCACTAGGATATACAGAGCGAATAGATGTCTGCTCTATTCGTCTTAACCGTTGAAATGCAGATGTGTCAATGATATTTTTTACTAACTCATCCGGCACCATAATATATCCATGTACTGTATCTAATATTCTCTTCATACTATTTGGAGTAAAACTGGTCGATTAGGTCTATAATGTCCTCACTCGGCATTAAACGCTCTATTGCTTCTTTCACAGAAAGAAGATTATTAATGACAAGACTTTCATCCATCATTACAACATTCTTAGGGAAAGAACATCGGAATGCATCTATAGATATTAAATCAAACGTGGTTAACACGTTTGATTTAATATCTTCCACATATTCACAGATTTCGCGAATTTCTTTATATGTCAATTCATATGGGTTGCTATCAGCCCTTTTATGAACCATGTAAGCAATTACTTCTGTCGAATCTAATTCTATAGGCATAATCCTCTTATTCTGACCTCCTTAAGATCTCTAAATTTTTACTCAATTCTTTTATTTTATTCTTGTATTCCTGTATTTCTGCTTGAATATTTTTCTGCTCATCGGTCAAAGGTTTCTGAAAAGAACGGTCAAGAATAGCAATTTCATCTTTATAAGGCATAAATGGTCTATAAAGTTTATAGAACGTAACACCTATAGCACCTTTGAATGCCTTTAGTTTCGGAGTATTCCAACCACACCTTAGTATTAAATCAGGAGCAATATCAGTATATGGATCCAGATAAACAATCTCACGAATACCTATTTGAAACGCTTTTTTTGAACATAAGACACAAGGTGATGCTGTAACATACATGATACCGTCTTTCAAGCCATTACCACCAGACTTGGCTAGTCTTAACATCGTATTTTCTTCCGCATGTAACGATCGAGTATTAACTTGATCCTTTGTTCCTGTAAACTTATTGTATTGCGAACGAAAACAATATGAGTAACGCAAACCAAGATTAGACAAACTCCTAACTGTCTGCTTGTTCACATTGTCTCTTATACAAGAAACAAATGTTTTGCCAGTATTTTTAATATTACCAGTAAGTTCATATTTGCTGTATATCTTATCCTGAACATCTTTAATTGCTTCATCGTTATCTTCAGAATACAATTCGTCAGCATATCTCATTTGACATGGAAGCTGAGTAGACGGAGGATCATTCCATCCGATTGATTGAACAGTATATTCCTTGTCTACTATTGTGCATCCAACCTTGCGTGAAATACATCCTGAATTAAACTTTGCCACATACGCGATAGACATACAACGTTCATCACTACTTGGTGTAATAAGCCCAGGACGAACAATCAACGAATAGAACTTCATCCATTGTTCTGCCAATGATTTGAAGGAATTGATGTCTTCATCATCTGAATTATAGGATAAATGTATCTCACTTTCTGTGACACATCTGCTAATATCTGGACTATAAAATAATCCTTTTTCGAAATCACACTTATCACTTTCCGCATTGCTCAAAGCCATTATTTTATTTACCGTTGCGTGATAAATGCTTTTCTGGTCTTCAGATAGCTCATCCTCCAGTTTATTGAACATTGACTTTATAACCTTATGCTCAACCAACTTTTTCTCATTGCCATCATTATGCAAAGCTACTGAATAGAAGCCACTGAAACGTTCACGCATATACATTATCTCCAATGAACTTCTTACAGAATCTATAACAAATCTACGTGGCTTTTGAGGATAATTCTCATGATATCCCTTTATGATACCATTTATTAAGTCTATTACATCAAAAATATGATCACAATTATACTCATTATCCTGATTTACAATAGCATCAGGATTTCCCGTAGCACGAATTGAATTGGCTAATCTGTGAACAAAGAAATTTTTCGCAAAATAATCCCTTCTCTTCAATTCATTATAGAATTTCTCACAAAGATCTTCGAACTTATCATCAAAATATATATTACATAGTTCTTTTCGATATGCAAAACGTTCTCTTTCTTTGTTGTTATGAATGTCATATAGGTGTTTAAATGAATTAAACATATCTTCATCCAATCCAAGAACTATCAGTTCTTCATTGGTGAATTTGTTGTTTACCTTATAGTACTCATCAACATCTTTATGACTTTTATCAAACTTATTTTTTAGCAAATCAGACACATGATTTAAGAAACCGTCATAGTTATTGACACTTGCATATTTTTCCAATGTAGACAACAATAGAACATTGCGATAGCGTAAAATCTCAAAAGGCTGATATTGTTTTGAGCAGACATTATAACATGCCTCATATTTTCTTTGAAATACAACATCTTGCTTTCCTATTTCTTTTGTTGTGTCTAATACTTCTCCTGGTTTTCTTACTTCTTTCCAATCAGAAAAATCATTAGACATTATGTCTGCTAAATCGGAACATCCACTACCTGTTATACCAGTTAAGGCTACAACTATAAAATCACGTCGATGAACATACATTTGTTCAATCGGCATTTTAATAGTTTCATTATTCATAGTATTTATTGTTTAATAAATTTTACATATTATGTTTGTTCGATATCATCAATCAAATTGATTCAATATTTTCAACAGAGATTCGGCTTCACTTTGAACCAACATTGAGACCTCAGGAGGATTACTCTTATATTTAAAAATACGACCTTTGGGCAAATCTAAAATACCATAGACCACATCATTTGAATCATATCCATATGTTTCTTTCAGCAACTCCAAAAGCAAATCAGCCTCATTTTTTGTTATTTTTTTTGTGTCATTTGAAAAAAACAATTTTATAATATGTACTTTGTCCCTATAAGAAAAACACAATTCTGGATAGACACTTACTCGTAAATCCTTATATTTCCACATTCTCCTTGAGATACGTACCTTTTCGAATTTCTTCTTGCCCCAAAACTTTTTCAGACCAGCAATTCTACTTTGATAATTCTCTTTCTTGTCTTCCGCTATATGTTCTATACACGCATCCAAATCTGCTGCTTTTCCAGACTTAGACAAAACATGACTTATATATGAACGCAATGGTCCCCAATAATCCATCTTTATTTGATATTCAGATTTTATATCTTTATCAATTGACTTGGCAGCATTAAATTTATGCATACCAATCTTCGATATAAAGTTACAAAACTGACTAAATGTTATCTTTTTTTTTGCCATATAAACTATTTCTTTAAATGTAAACCATCAATACAGCGTACCCACTATTTTTCAGTGGGTTAACCGCATCAGTATTTTGAATAAAGGCTGTACTTACATGATGCCTTGTAGTATGTTTATTCCCCATACAAATCCTTCATAAACGCCATCTTTCTCAGGTCTTTTGCCGATGGTCCTTTCTTGCCTTGCAGAGCAAGGTCGAACTTCTTGCAGACTTTCAGCATGTTGACTTTTGTGGCGTTGCTGAGGAGCTGAGAAAGACGAATAGCGTCAACGGTATAGTTTTGGAGGATAAGGTAATCATTTATAAAACTTAAAGTTTAGTTATCTCTTCCTGTGAAAGGCCTGTTGCTTTCATTATAGCGTCAATAGGCATATCCATTTCAAGAAGTTTTTTTGCTATTTCTACAGCTTTGTCTTTTTTGCCTTCAGCACGACCTTTTGCAAGTCCTTTTGCAATACCTTTCTCTTCTGCATTATCCAGCGAGTTCTTCATGTCGCGATAAGCTTTAAGACTGTCCTCATATTCACGAAGTTCTGTTTTTGAGAATCTTGCGATTTCAGCCTGATTAAACAAACGACTAAAGACTTCTGTTCGGAGATACCTGGGTTGACGGTCAAGACGCGAGAGGTTTTGAAGAACATAAATCCACTTGTCATAATTGGTCTTCAGTTCTTCTATACTCTTTTTGAACTTGGCTATTTCAACATACTTAAATGTGAGTTTATCGTTGAACACTTTATGTGTCTGCTTGTCAAGCAAGCCGATGTCGTGATTGATTGTATCTTGTGCAAAAGCAGAATCTGTCATGTCGTAGTTGAGTAATGCAACAACATAAACATGCTTGAGTTCATAATTCCATACTTCTCCTTTTTTCGCTTGCTCACGAATAGGGAATGTGGCATAATATAGGGAACGGTCTTTGAAGTATTTCTGACTGGCATTCTGCATCTCAACGATAAACTTCTCGCCTTTTTCATTCTCACAATATACGTCGAATATAGCCTTGCGGTCTGTACGTACATCACCAACATGCTCACTATTAAGGAATGTCACGTTCTTTACAACTTGTTCACCATCAAACAGAGAGTTGAGAAAATCAATTAACAAATCCTTGTTGGGATTAGTGCCAAAAATTCGCTTGAAACCGAAATCGGTCAGCAAACTGATATATCGTTCTTCTGTGTATCGCATAACCCTAATATTAAATTTGTATTATAACACAAAAATAAAGGATATATTCAATATTTACAAGAATATTGGCACAATTTTGATTATTGAGTGTTGTTATCGGCTTTACCGCTTGCCAGAGCATGAATGTTGAATTATTCTCGACTAACGCCAGCGATTGTAAGTTGTACTATCATGAACAAGAATTAATTGTTGTAATAACGAGCGTACCATTCAGCAAAGCGTCTCAATCCCTCTCTTAGGCTTGTGTTTGGCTTAAATCCGAAGTCTTGCTCCAGTGGGGTCGTGTCAGCGTAAGTTACTGGCACATCTCCTGGTTGCATAGGTATAAGTTCCTTGTGGGCTTCAAAGTCATAGTTATTTGGAAGTACTCCTGCACGTACAAGTTCTTCTTGAAGAATGGTTACGAAGTCGAGAAGATTTTCTGGAGAGTTATTTCCAATGTTGTACACTTTGTATGGAGGAATAGGAAGACCATCCTCACCATTTTGTTTTTCAGGAGCGTGCTGCATGATACGAACAACACCTTCTACGATGTCATCTACGAATGTAAAATCGCGTTTGCAGTTGCCATAATTGAAAATCTTGATGATTTCGCCTTTTACTAATTTGTTGGTAAAACCAAAGTATGCCATATCTGGACGGCCAGCAGGACCATAAACTGTAAAGAAACGCAAGCCAGTAGATGGAATGTTGTAGAGTTTGCTATAGGCATGAGCCATAAGCTCGTTGCTCTTCTTGGTAGCGGCATAAAGAGATACAGGGTTGTCAACCTTGTCGTCAGTTGAGTATGGAACTTTCTTGTTGCTGCCATATACAGATGAAGAGGATGCATACACAAGGTGCTCTACTTCATGATGACGGCATGCTTCAAGAATGTTGTAGAAACCGATGAGGTTGCTCTGGATATAAGCATCGGGATTAGTAATACTATATCGTACACCTGCTTGGGCAGCGAGGTTTACAACTACGGAAATATTATTTTCGGTAAAGATTTTCTTAACAGCATCTTTATCTGCAATTGAAGCATGAACAAAAGTCCAGTCCCGTCCCAAAGCCTCAATCTCTTTCAAACGTTCATACTTGATGTTGACATCATAGTAATCGGTAATAGAATCAATACCTATCACTTTAACGTTCTTTACATCATGAAAAAGACGTTTAACGAGGTTGCTTCCGATAAAACCGGCAGCACCTGTTACAAGAACCGTCTTGCCTTCTAAGTTTACATTATATTCTACCATCTCTTAGTCTCTTCTAAATATATCTCGTGTATATACTTTATCCTCTACATCCTTCAGACAGTCATCAAAGCGGTTTGCAATGATTGCCTTGCTCTGTTCCTTGAACTCATCAAGATTATTAACGACCTTACTGCCAAAGAAAGTGGTTCCGTCTTCAAGTGTTGGCTCATAAATTATAACCTCTGCGCCCTTTGCTTTTATGCGTTTCATAATGCCTTGGATGGCAGACTGACGGAAATTATCACTGTTTGACTTCATGGTCAAACGATATACGCCAATCACACAGTTATGCTCCTTACTTGCATCCCATTGACCATTTTCAGCATAATAACCAGCTTTGCGCAACACTGCATCAGCGATGTAATCCTTGCGAGTCTTATTTGATTCAACAATAGCGGACATCATATTCTGTGGGACATCCTGATAATTGGCGAGGAGCTGCTTGGTATCTTTCGGCAAGCAATAGCCACCATAACCGAATGAAGGGTTATTATAATGTGTGCCGATACGGGGATCAAGACCTACACCTTCAATGATAGCCTTGCTATCCAAACCCTTAACTTCTGCGTAAGTATCGAGTTCGTTGAAGTAGCTTACACGAAGAGCAAGGTAAGTGTTAGCAAAAAGTTTTACGGCCTCGGCCTCCTTCATGCCCATAAAGAGGGTGTCAATGTTTTCTTTGATGGCACCTTCTTGCAAAAGTGCTGCGAAAGTCTTAGCTGCTTCAATCAACATATTAACATCAGTTACCGATTCGATAGCTTTGTTCTCTGCCTCAAACTCGGGCTTATTGATGATCTTGGGATAACCTACGATGATACGGCTTGGATAGAGGTTGTCGTAGAGGGCTTTGCTTTCACGAAGGAACTCGGGAGAGAATAGAAGATTAAACTTCTTAACTCCTTTCTGCGCATACTTCAAATAGAGGTTGCGAGTGTAGCCGACAGGTATGGTTGATTTGATGACCATGATGGCATCAGGATTAACCTCCAACACCAAGTCAATCACTTCCTCCACATGAGTAGTGTCGAAGTAGTTCTTTACTGGGTCATAATTGGTAGGGGCAGCAATAATCACAAAATCGGCATCCGCATAAGCGGACTTGCCGTCAAGTGTAGCTACAAGGTTCAACGGCTTTTCAGCCAAATATTTCTCGATATAATCATCTTGGATAGGTGAAATCTTATTGTTTAGTTTATCCACCTTCTCTGGGATTACATCTACTGCTGTTACATGATGATGTTGTGATAGCAATGTAGCTATGCTCAGTCCCACGTAGCCGGTACCGGCTACTGCGACTCTGATGTCTTTAAAATCACGCATATTTTTTGTTTGATTAGTTTCTATTATTTTGATAATTCTTAACTCCCAGATAGCCAATCAATCTTTTAAAAAATGAGATGTTATAAAGTGTTTTATCCCAATATTCTTCGTGTAACTTCCTATTTGAAATATACAATAGAGAAAAAAAGATTATTAGACACAAAACGATTATATCGACATACTTTAGTGGGGTTGTCCAGTCCCATTCATTTACGATTTTTGTAACGCAAAGAACAATATATCCTAATGGAAATCCCAATACGAAAATATAATCAGCAATATTTTTCAGCCACGGATATGATTTAAGATAGTACGCTCCTTCACGATTTATAGGGAATAGAGGTGTTGCTTCCGTTAGTCGTTTTTCGCACTCTGATATATATTGGTACATTCTCTCTACTTGAAGTACCACCATATAATACTGTAGCAGATACCAAAATGTAACAAGTATGACACCCGTATTGATGAAGTGTAAATCAAAGTGCAAATCTTTAACCTGAGCACCTATGATAATGTTTAACTTCTCACCAAAATGTGATGGGGCAACCACCAATCCTATAAGCATAATAGCCAATAAAAGTAAGAATAATGTCATATGGTCACGTTTGGCTATATACGTTTTCTGCTGTTCAAATGTGTCCTTGTAATGATCGTAATATTGGGCTATTTGTTCCGTCTCGTTTTCCATATTACCAACCATATTTTTCCTTATGGAGAGCTGCTTTTACAGATTCAAGTGTAAAAGACATGGCCCACGAAACACCTTGGTTGTAAAGAATATCAGGAGTATTAAGACTTCTGTCCAATTTTACAGCGACAACCTTTTTGCCTAATTCTATCGCTTTGGCTATCTCAAAGTACTGCCAGTTTTTAAAACCTATCAGATTTCTATCTTTGTGATAGCTGTTTGAATATCTGCCAATTATTGCAAGGAGACAATCAGATTCTTTAATCTTAGTCGTTATTGCAGCTTTAACTCGATCTATATTCCAAGAGTTTATTTCTCTTGTGGAACCATCGTCAAATTCAAAATCAATGTACTGATTGGCATCCCAACTATTGAGGATGTATTTGTATTGACGATCATTTTCAAAATCAAAACTTACAAATGTTTTCATTTTTTCTTATGTTTGTATGATTGCAAAATTATTCCACTTACACCGTAAAAACGGTCTGCATAATCATTATTAGGGTGACTATTCGACCATTTCATGCATTCTTCCATCATAGATAGTGGGATATCTGGAGCTTTACCGTTTGAAACATCAATATCCATCAATATTGTTGCCTTTAATTGATAGGCTTCGTAATAATACATCTCAAATACTTCTTGATTTTCATTCCTTTTTGAACTGTATATATCAAGAGCTTCTTCTGCGTATTCTAATGCTTTGTTAAATTTCTTAGCGATACGATAGGCATCCCCGATATTGACACAAGTTTGCGCTACTTCAAATAAATCCTTATCATCTAAATACTTTTCATAAACAATTCTACGCTTTTTAAGTGCCGACTTGTAGTTGCTTATTGCTTTGTCCCACTCTCCATTTTTAGCATAAAGAAAGGCTCTATTATGAAAGGGCTGTGATAGGGAGTGTTCTATGTATTCGGGATCATATGGATAGCGTGCAAACAAACCATCAAGACTTTCTTTAATATAACGAAGTCCCTTTTTATAATATGTATCATCACCTTTTCTGTATCTATCTATGTAGTACGTAGAAAGAACTACACTGAAATGACAAATAGCATCGTAATAATTATCATCGAAGGGACGGTTGTCATATGTCTGATGAAGAGCAGCAAGCAACGTTTCTGCTCTTTCTGCCAATTCCGCACAAACTCCGTAGTTTTTAGGTGCGGCAGCCAAAACGCAAGAATAACACCGCGCTAAATCTACATCATATGATGTATGGGGATTTAGCTTCTGCCATTGCAATATTATCTGTTCGAATATTAGTCCAAGTTCAAATGTTTTTTGTTTGTTATCAGTCTCTACATAATAATGCAAAAGAGAATGAATTACATATGACTTATCATGATGAGCGAATACAGAATCATCTTCTATCTGTGATATTTGTTTGTACGCTTCTTCATACAATTCACCTGCTGATTTATAATCTAAATTACATCCAAAACTATTTGCATAGTTTACACGCATAACTTCTGTAAAAAGTGTATGATAATCATACTGATCTGAAGCATCAACAATCTTTTTGAAAACTGCATCCTCATCATAGTTCATTCCAAAAGGATGTAAATATGTATCACAAATTTGAACTATATGTATTAGTACCTTTATATACTCCGTAACTTGTATGTCACAATATGAGAGAGATGTTTCTGCATCACTTTCCCATTTTTGTAGCATTGATGAGAGATTATTAAGATGCTGTTTGTTGACACCGTTTTCACACTGTTCTGTGAGAATATTTACTGATTTAGTAAGTTCATGGAAGTTAGATAAAGCTCCAGCCTTAATTTTGTCTGTTTGTAGCTCTGCCCAAATGGATTTTGAGCTTTGCTGTAGCTGTATTTTATTGTACCAATTAGCAACCGCGTTATGTATTGATAGTTCCTTTTGAGAACGTTTGTTTGCCAATGTTATAGCAAGTTCCTCATTCTTCACCCTTCCATTTTTGGCGTTTCTTTTAATCTTGATGTCTATCTTTTTTATTTCATCCGCAAGTAGCACTATTGTATCGTGAAGATCTTTATACATCTTAAGTTGGAAGAAAGGTCTGTCACAAAAGTAGATGTAGTCTTCTTCCACCTTAAAAAGTTTGCTCGTATGTGAGGCAATTGGCATTTTATGTCTCATGGCCCACATCAATAAATCACTTTTTACAGTATCTATATGTGAAAATGTTTTAGAAAATCCTTGATATTCAGTATTGATTCTAATGGCAAGTTCGTTTGACTCTTCTCCCGTATGACCCTCAAATTGATACAGAATGGTAGATTCTGGCATATTTACATCTTTGCAGTTGGAATAGGCCGAGATAACCTCTTCTTCATCTTCATTATTCCATTTGTCTTTCATGAAACAAATATAGTGATCTGTAGAGGCTATATTGTCCATTGTACGATATGGATGTAATGTGAAATAGCAATTTAAGGTTTCATCAAGATTAGATTCAAGCCCTCTAATCATATTATTGAATGGTACTCGTATCTCTGCACAATCATTAGGGATCGTGGTATAAAGCCGCCATGAATTGACTGGCATGGCATTAGATGACAGCGTCAAATGATGATTTTGTATATATACATTGATAATCTCATTGATATGAGAGAGCAACTCTCTGTCACAACATTGGCAGACTGTTAGATTCGTTTCTGCTAAGAAGCCATCTAACTCATCATGACTTTCAGTTGTTGGCAGCTGCAATATATGACATTCCTTATTCTGTTCTAAAGCATAATGAACTTCATGTTGAGTGTACTTTCCACATCGTGCTCTAAACATGGCAATGAAAATATCACATGTTTTTATCAACTGTTCGTCATATTCCTGTTGCTTTGATTTGCCCGTGTATTCTGGATAAAAATCTTCCCAACATAACATACGCACCCTTATACCACGTGGACTATAATCATATGATAACCTACGGATATAATCTCCAATCAAAACCCGTTGTTCTGAAAGTTCATAAGATGAAGCTATAAATATTTTGATATTGGTCATGACTAATGAAGGGTCAAAGTCTTTTTGCAACTATTCAAACAGATAGCCGTAGTTGTTTTGCAACGCCTCAAATTCTGTTTCGCAGCGATTATGCAGTTCTTTGTCGCTGTCCTTGAATGTCTTTATAGCTTTCTCTATCTCTTCCTTTACGGTTTTTCCTGCTTCAAAGATGGGTCTAAGCTCGTCTTTGAAATAGTCGATGAAAGGTGCATAGTAGTAGCCTATCTCTTCTATCATAAAATAGAAGGTGTCATAGGCATCTTTCATATCCAGTTTCTTGTCTCTTACATCTGCAAGAGTTTGAAGACGGAGTATTTCTATATTTTCTACTTGGGCCGACACCTCTTGGGCTGTCTTCACTTGATGAAAGTATCGGTCGATAAAGGCGTTGCGCTCATGCAGGTTGCGCTTGTAGAACAGTTCGCGCTCTTTTTTGTCTGCCTCGTTCTTATTTACTTCCTCAAAACGTTCGGCATGTACGCCAGATAGAGCTACAGCCATTCCACCGACATCCATGACGAGCTTGCGGTCTCGGGCTATGCGGATTACATAACCTTCGAGTCCGGCATATTCACCAGTTACAATGCGAAGTAGGGTACGGTTCTTGGAATAATAAACAAAAGGACGAAGAAGGAAACGGAGACGTTCTGGCTCGGTTTCTGCCACACGCATGAATGGCTCCATTTGGTTGCAGGGGATGGTGGCAACCTTTCCTGTACTACAATTTTTACAGAGTTTGTATGAATTTACGTTTTTATTTAAGTAGTCCTGTAATGTTTCTGGGTCACCTTGCAGGAATATCAGTCCACTTACAGAAGGGGTTTCCACTTCGCGCATTCCGCCTCTATTCCTGTGACGGGGGACATATTTTATTGTCTTATGCACAAAATGGGTTACTCCATCTTTCTTTAGCTGTTCTTCTATTGACTTTACTTTTTGATTGTGTACAAAAAGATAACTCCATGACGTGCAGTTATCTTTATCGTCATTATTTGGAACCACTTTAGGAATGGATTCGTTTTCATTCTCAGTCTCAGTTTCCTTGTTCACCTGCGAACACTTCTTTATCGCTGAACCAGTCATTTCGTCTGGCTCAGAAACGTGTGTGCCCTCTGGAAATTCATTGCTTTCAGATGTCTGAAAACACTTTGTTTCGTCGGCTGTAGACTGAGAAACCGTGCAATCCTGCTTCATAACATCTCCGCTACTTTATGTCACTGCTGGCTGCCATCACCTGGGATGACGATGCCAATTTTACAATAACATTGTTCATAAATTCATACTATCTGTGTGTATGTTTGTCCAGTTATGGGATTCAATGTTTTACAAATCAAATGTGCTGATTGCGCCGCATTTTCACCTCATAGTGGCTTTGTGTCTCTATCTCTTTACATACTGTTTTCACATGATAAAACAATATCTACCTTGCAAAGGTACTACTTTCCCTTCACTTCTTATCATTTTTGAATGAAAAAGTTTAGCAAAACCCCGAATTTCCCCTAAAATGTTTTACAAATCCGACTTTTCAAGGCTTCAAAAGCCCTTTGTTTACAGCATACTTTCTCATTGTGCATGTTTTATCATGTGAAAACAATCACTCCACCCTCCATTTGTTAAACACTACTCAACCTCCAATTCTCTTTATAATCCTCTTGTTCGCCTCATTGATTCTTGATATATCGATGGAGTTCAGATACACCTGTGTCGTTTTTATGGAATTATGTCCCATCCCCTCACTGATGACAGCGATGGGTATGTTCATATCTCTGGCCACGCTTGCCCAAGTATGCCGTGCAACATAAGTGGTAAGCGGCATTTTCAATTCCGCCATTTCTCCGATCTTCTTCAATGCACGGTTTATGTTTATCTGCATACGTTGGTATTGCTTATATTCCGTGCCATCCTCCTCCTTTATAATAGGAAGTAGATACGATCTGTTTTCCATTTGATGGGCATAACGGTCCAGTATCTTCTGTTGCGCCTTTTCCCATTCCACCATCAGACATTGGTTTGTCTTCCTACGGCAATAGGTCCACATTCCGTTCTTCAAGTCTGTCTTTCGCAAATAGGCTATATCCACGAATGGCATTCCACGCATAAAGAAGCTGAACATAAAGATGTCACGGGCAAGGGCCATTGTTGAGTTTTCTGGCAGTTCAAGGTTCGCTATCACTTTCAGTTCCTTCTCGCTGATTGCTCGTTTGGTTGTCTTGACGTATGACAGACGCACATGGCAGAACAGATTCGTGTTGTTCAACAGACCTTCTTCTACCGCCTTGCACAAAAGAGTGTTGAGCGTGCGCAGATAGCAGCGGATGCTGTTCTGCTTCAATCGCTTGTCTATAAGCCAAGCCTCATAACACTCTATCATATCAGGTGTGAGTTCATCAAAGGTCAAATCCACATCCTCACGGAATGCTTTGAAACGTCGATAGGCATTTCCGTATGTACGGGCAGTGCCTTGTCGCTTCATCTGCTCTTTCTTGGTCACTTGCTCCTGCAAGAACACAAACACAGTCTTATACGTCTGTTCCTTGCTGAAGGTTTCGCACAGCTTTTCTACTGTATAATCCTTGTGGCCGCGTTCCATCCTGTCAAGGATAGTCTGCCAACGCTTTAATGCCCAGTCGATTTTACACTGCATCAGTACCAACTTCCCCTTTCGTTCACTCCCTGCTGCCACCACGATTGTCTCCGTATTCTCATCCCACTCGTCGGCATAAATGTGGTGTTCTGTACTTATCCATTTCACCTTGCGTTTGTGTATCACCTGATAGTATAATGTACCTTCCGCTTTCGGTACAGACGAGGGACGAAATTTGAGTTTTATAGTTGCCATAAATCGTTTTTTGAATTTGTTATTACTATATAAATTAGGGTCTTGCCCCAACACATTGTCGTGACAAGACCCTCAATAGATTATAATAGCAAGCTTTGAACTAATATTTGTTTTTATTGTGCTGTTTTTGCCTGTAGACTTTACTATGGCTCATACAACAGCCTAAGCTCCGTATTCCGTCTTCTCCTTATTGAAGCAATAACTTTACCTTTCCATCGGCAGAAGTCCAAATACTCCCTTTCTATATCCCTTTCCCCACGTTCTATCTTCTGCAACAATCGGCTTTTACGGAACTTTTTTCTATCTCCAAGCACTTTATACGGCCCCACATTGTAAGCAAGTACTGCTAATAACAACGAATCCTTCCCGTACTTGCGGAACATTCCGCAAAAGGTTCTCAGGTCACTTCGTAGCAGCGAGTCCGCTTGCTCCAATGTCAGGTTCTTCTTGAAGTTCTCATGTGGCTGCACACAATGTCCCCATCCAATATAGGGGTAGTTGCGCTTGATGTCGTGCCAACCTTCATAGAACTTGATGCAGCGTACCGCACGTTCAAAAAGAGGGAAACGAAATATTACCAAGTCCGACTGGCTCTGCACTATAGTCTGTGCCTGTGCTACCAGGCACAAGCACATCATCAACGCCACCATTATCGTTTTTCTTATCCTGTTCATGTCATTACTCTTATCTTCTGTTATCTCCGCACCCTTGACATGGTCTGCCCCAAAAGGTTTAGTAAGGCTCAATGACAAAGACTGCATTTACTTCACCTTATACCTTTGTATAGTATTTATCATTGACTTCACATCCTCTCCAACTTGCACGAAATTCTTATATAGGATGCGTTCCCGTTCGTCTCTTGACTTGAATGTGTAGAACTTGGGCAACGCCACATAGCCATCTTCTTCTTTCTTGATGTCTGCCATGTTGAAATCCGTCTTGCAGTAGAACTTACTGGTCTTGAACTCCTCGCTCTCTTGTATGTTCATACTGCCACCGCGTCCTGTCTTGGTTTTCACAAAGTCACGTACTGTCTGACCGCATATCCATCCTGTCGGCATATCCGAGGTTTTCGAGGCTGGCACCAGGCTGTCCATATTCTCATTGAGATTGATGCTTGTCTTGTCACGGTCGATGGTCACACCTTTCTTCAGCTGCACCACCTTACCGAAGATGTCCGAGGATAACCACTCCAAGGTTTCCTTACTTCGTGCCGAACCACTCACCACATTACCCACTGTGGTAATAATCTTCTGCATTCCGACTTTCCCGTAGTCGGCTTCCAGCTGCGGAAGCTCCTGAAAACCTAACGTCACACTCACTTTGTTGCTTCGTGCAGTTCCGATAAGTCTGTCAATTTTATGGAAGTAGAGCGTCGGCAGCTCATCCACAATGATGCTTGTAGGGATATTCTTGCCTTGCCCGGTATTCACTCTCGTCACCAGTCGATTGAGGATTAGGGCGTTCAACGCTCCAATGATGCTTTCCATTTCGGGGTCGTTGGCTATCAGCAGATAACTGGGGTTTTTGGGGTCGCTGACTTTCAGGTCGAAATCATCTCCATCTTTATGGAAAATCCAGTAGCTTTCCTTTGTGGCAAGTCTGGAGGTATACACACGTAGCGTACCTATCATACCTTCCAACTGTTCCATAGCTCTGTTCTTCAATGCTGTCTGGAACGGACCGAGCAATGGTGCTACCTCATTGTCTGTTTCCAATACCTCAAAGATGGTCTGGTAGCTTTCATTCAAGAAGGAAAGGATATGGGGCATATCGCTGTACTTGCCCAGCCAATAGGCAGGTTCCACTTCGTTCCCCATTTTGTCGAATACTCTTCCAGTGGGTATCATACGCAGCGTTTGTTTGTCCTGCACCTTTTCTGCTATCAGCATGTTGCCGTCCTTGTCGTATGGCACTTTCTCCCAGTTACAGAAGAAGTATATACATGCTGCCAAGAAGTTCACAGCTGATGTTTGGAAGAACTGGTCACTGCCGCCACCGCCTTCTTTCTTGCCTTTCTGCAATGACTCCAACAAGGTTTCTGCCGTTTCACTCGCTGCTGCCAAATTGTTGATATACTTCAACTGGATAGGGTTCACTCTTCTTGAATACTCCACGTCCACGAAGTTTATCATATTGAATTTCATCCCCTTTGGCATCTTGCTGTCCTTGGCATTTTTGTTCTTCAGATAATGGTAATACAGCTTCGTCGCAAGTGTCGGAAACTTATAGTCGTACAAGACGACCGCAAAACCTTTCTCGCTATGCTGTCTGATGAATGGTTCGATGATGGAGAAAGTCTTACCAGAGCCTGGTGTTCCCACCACCCATGTGCCTCTAAAGGGATTGACAATGTTTACCCATCCCTTTCTAAACTTACCCTTATAATAGTAGCGCATGGGGATATTCACACTGTAGTCATTGGTCTGCAAGTCCTTGCATTGTTCAAAAGACTCATTCTCGAAATTAAAACGGTCTTTCAACAGTCCTTCCTTCAGGAACTTGCTGATGTTGTCCAAGGCTATATGCACCAACACCACACCTATAACGGATGCTGCCATATATAATAAGGTGTTCAGCGAGAACATATACACTCGCATTTCCATTGGTGTATTAAACAGCCAGACGGATAACACAATGAAGCCTACACCACTCACCAACGGATAAAGCACCTGCTTCCTTGCGTCAAACTCCAGATGCTTCTTGTTTCTCGTACCTACACAAGTGATGCACACCAACAGAAAGGTGGCAATCTTGCTATATGCCATATTTCCATCCTGATATATCATCCACTGCTTGATACGACTATGCAAATCGCATACGATGCTCCCCATCGGGCTGGGATCTATGGCATATTCAAAGAACTCCATCAGTACGGAGATATAAATCACCGCCCTGAATATCTTGTAGAACCCTTGTAACTCCTTACTTTCTTCCATAAACCTCCCTTTCAATCATTCAGCGTAATTATCGGTCTCGCTCTATGCGCCTGTATCTTTGGCGTTTCCTGCATGGCTCCACTTCCTAAAGAGTAGAGCCATGCCTTGGCTGTCTGTTGCCCTTTCACTTCTGTCGATGTCCAATACCAACAGTCATTGGTCTCATCCGGCAATGGGTCTCCACCGCATTTCTCGATGATGGGGTTCACAACAGCCTTGGCAGCATACAGCAGTCTCATTTGTGCCACACTCGGGATATAGGCACTCTGTCCGTATCTCCAAATGTCGAAAACTTTCTCTGCCAAAGGGGAGAAGGTATCAGTCGTACCATACAAGGCGAAGGTATTGGTGTTTCCATCATAAGCTGTCAAATCTGCTGACGTGCCTTGTGCCACACCTATACTATCTGCAAAGGATTCTGGAGCTATATCCCATAGATAAACGGCATAACCGTTTCCTTCCACATCTTCTCGTTGATTGATATGGAATACTACGGCTATGGCTTGTTTTCCCGACTTCTCATAGTCTGCATACGACATGACATTGCCATCCGTACACAGGATATGGCAGGGCTTCATTGCTGTATCAGGGAAATCACGATGTGCATCACAGGCTACCAACAGCACTGCCATCAGCACACCTATTATATAATGTGTATATCTTCGTTTCATCATTCGTCTTTCTTTGGTTTCACCTTCTTTCTTACTTTACTGGCAGTTTCACACCTAATACGACACCTGTTCTGAATAGGTCTTCACCTTTTATCATTATGTCACTCTTCACTTGCCAATAGAGTGTCCAACCTCCTCGCAGCGTGTAGTTGTGCTCATAACCAAAATGTGCGCCTCCCAAGAAATCCTTGGTGTCACTTCCTGCAGAAGCTCCGATACGTAGATTGCCATGATGGTTACGTCCTCTGGTCACGCATGGCTTATAGGCAATACCGAAACCATAGCTTCTATAGTTTCTCCAAAAGGAGTCAGGACATACGTGGCCACAAGACTTGCACTCATCCCATTTGATATAACCATTAGCGAAATACTCCCACGCATTGTGGTATTTTGTCTCATGCTCATAGGATAGGGTCATATCCAATCCTCGCTCATAGAGCGCACCAACACCTACTGATATTCTGTCACTATTGGTTTGTGCTTTTATCGTTGAAGCAGTGGCAATCAATGCCACTGCCATCATTATGCTCTTCATTTTCATTATTCTTCCTCCAACATTACCGCATTAAACGAGTCTGCTGACAGCACATCTTCATAGTCTATGCTAATACTAATGTTGCGTCCGCTTATCTGGTTCTCCGTCATTTCGATGGTCAGCACCTTGTCGTTGGGGAAGGTCATCTTTTTCAGAACTATGACATTTCGGTAGCCGTACTTGAAACTTTTGTTACCTTGCAACATCAACTCTGGCGTCAGTTCTACGACTTGTGCATTAGTAGCTTTCGACAGTTTCTTGTCTGCCAATTTCACACGAATCTCATCGATGTCAAAGCGTATGTTTGTTTTGTTCTCTACAGAAAAGTCAATGAAGAAGTAGTCGCCTACTGCATAGATGTTATTCATGCGCATCACCATTCGATGTGCCTTGCTTGCCACATTTCTGAATTTTGTAGGTGAGTTCCACACTTTCCATGCATAGCGTGTCATGTCTTCTGTGGACATACTCACTGCTGGGTTGTTATAGGCGGTCTTCTCATGCTTGCGTATTTCCTTGTCTGTTACAGCTTCCTCTAGCCTTGTCGTATAGAGTAGGGCATATTGTGTACGGTAGCGTTCTGTTACGATGGTTACAATCGCCAACACATCTCCGTCTGCATGACCACCTTCTTTTGGCTTCAGTCTGATGGTGTTGTTGATGGGCTGGTCGCCCACTACCTTATCTGTAGAAATATCTACAAAACGTATCGGCTCACTTGCCGTGATTACTGTGGTTACTTCCTCATTGACTGTCAGTTGTTCCAGCTCTTGATACGTTTCTTGCGCTTGCATGGTCATTGTCGCCATTAATCCGACTACTGCCAAACCTATTCTCTGAATGATTTTCATATTCATGTGTTGTTACTTTTTGGTTTCCTTTGAATTGATGATATACACGAATGTCCCGTACTTCAGCTTCACCTTATTCTTTTTGATCGCCTTGCCGATGGCATTGCTGGTTTTCTGATAGGCATTCTGCATGGCTTGCATTCCCCATTGCGAGAAACTGCTGCCTGTGCCGGATGTGTTCATGCTTATATTGCCACTCACAGCTCCACTTGCCACGTCTTTGGTTGTCTCTCTGAACTGGCTGCTCGGCACATATAGTCCTTCCAAACCATCGGTATCATATAGCGACAAGCTGACTTTCACCAATTCGTCATCTATCATAATACTGCTAATGCTACCTTTTACTCGTTGCGACGCGAAACCGCTCATTGTGGCATATAGGTAAGAACCTCGTTTCACTACATGCTCATTGATTTCTACATCATCCAACAGTCGCAAGCGCACTCTCGATCCATCCGTTGCCTTCACGTTCTCATCAATGATGGCTTTTATCAACCTTGGCTCCTGCTCATTTTGGGCAAGGGTATTGAAATAGTCTGATGTTGTCCTCACCTTTTTCACCATCTCACTTGGTTTTTCCTCATCCGATGGTTTGTTCACGGCATTTGGGTCGGTTGAAATCTTCCCCGAAAGCTCTACTGATGCTTGATTGCCTCCATTTGGATTATTCGTTCCGTTGATGACTGCTGACTCACCATTTTCCGTATTGCCGCCACCTGCACTTGTCTGTCCTCTCAATCGTGCTTCCGCGAGGGCTTTCTCCAACTCCGCCATTGCTTCTTTCTCACGTGTTTTGGCATCGGTTGCTTCTGCTTGTGCCTTGTTTTTCTCTTGCTCATCAAGCAGGGCGATGTCTTTTTCTGTATATTTTGATTCATATTGTTCCTGGTTTTCTTCTGGGGTGTCTCGTTCGATATTGTCCACAGCGGTGTAATCACCAATCTTCCCCCATGCCTTGGTCATATTCTCATACTTGCCTCCGATACCGTCTCCCTTCGTTTTTGCCCCGGGCAGTTCGGGGTTCAAGTATTCTGTGGTTTGCATACTTTTGTCCGTCACTTCGGCTTTTTCAGCATTGAACAAGTCAAAGATGAAATACGAGGCTCCCAACAATGGAACGTAGAGTATGGCAGGAAGCATATACTTCGGTTGTCTAAAGTTTATCTTTTCTGTTATCTTCATTGCCTTGTCTGTTTATTGGTTCTACTTCTTGTTCACACTTCCTGTACACCTTTTCTTTATGATGTTCCAACGCTTTGTGTCGTTCTCTCAACAGACTGTCTTGCATTTCTGTCGCTGTCCGTTGATTGGGCTTGTGATTGTATACTCCTGCCAGTCGGTAGATGTTCCATGCAAAACTGCCTACCACAAATCCGAACACTATCACCAGAAACGCAGTTCGGTGTCTGTCTGCAAATCGCTGTATGCTTGCTGCAAACTTGTCTATATGCAGCGTCTCCGCAAACTTACGTCCTGCCTTCACTTCTCGCTCATATCGCTCTTTATATTTCGGATCGTCCTTGTCGGGCATTTTCTCCCCGAATATCATTCGCTTGATGTTCATTGTCGTATGTCATTTCTTAGTCTAATACGTACTCTTTGTCTTCTGCTCAATATCCTTATTCAACAGCGTTCTCCAGTTTGTTATCAATAGTCCATGTGGATTATTGTCCGTTCTCGGCACTCGCTTCAATTGTCCTGCTGTCACCAGTTCTCGTGTCAGGATATTGCTGCGTCGCTCAATGCGTTGTCGTCCATAATAGGTGAACTCCATATTCTCCTTGTTGAACTTGATGCTGTCACAGAATATCGAAATCACGGCACTTGTACCTAAGATGTTCGAATAGAAACCTTTCTCTTTCAATGTGTTGTACTGCGCCAATTCTGTCTCGTCCACCAGATACATGGCTTTCTCCATCGTGTATTTGATGTATTTGTCGTCAGGTGCCAGTGTAAAGAAGTAGTGATGAAACATTTCTACATGACTCTTGGCTTCCACATCAAGGGTCTCATCCATCGTTGTACGGTTCACCAATATGGGGACGTTGCCATCCAATACATACACTTTCTGCTGGGCATCTGTCACCATACATCTTGCTGTCCATACACTCGACACGCTAATGATGATACAACCAATCAAGAAGGCGGTGCAGACAATGCCCACCAACTTGATTTTGTTTTCTAAGTTCTTGATTACCATAGCTTACTTCTTTCGTTTCTGCAACTTCACATACTCACGATGTATCATCGGCATAATCTCCAGACGCAACTCTTCTACCAGTGCTCCATAATATTCATCGAGTAATTCAATGAAATAAGTTTGCATGGCAAGCATATACCATACCCACCACAGTTCCTTCTCACGCTTGCGTCTGTTCGTACATAGCTTTGCCATGTGCATTCGGCAACTGAGGTATTCCACCATAGGCACAACGTACTCTTCGTCATTTTCAAACCCTTCTTCCATTTCATCAAACCATGGGTCTACACTATGTGGCACGTGCTTTATTTCGTGGTTCATTCGTGCGTTGGCAAACTTGACAAACTGCTCGTCTTCCAACCATACCTCAATCTTCAGTTCCAACTCTGTCATCTTGTTATTTTCCATAATTCGTTTTCTTTATTGTTTTATGTCGTTGTTTTTACATTATCTTGCTCATTGCTCCAGATGCCGTCATCTTAGCCTGCTGAGCCACGCCTTCACCAAAATTTCGCGTTGAAAATGCGGTGTCTCCTTCCGGTATCATCCAAGCAGCCAAGTCAGGAACGAGGTTAAGGCATTTCAAAGCCACTATACTTGCTGCCATCAGATAACCTGCTGAGAAGAACGCATTTTGTAGATAGGCTGCCATTGTCTGTTCACTGGCTGTGATGGCTGTAAGGTTCTCCACTTGTATGGACAGAACGATGTCAAACAGCAGCAATACATAGAATCCGACGAAGTACAGCATAGCTCCGTAGAAATGCACGGTCAGATAGCGTGTCAGCCATTTTGCCCAAGCTCCTTCCCATTTCGACAGTAGGGAAAATGCCCATTGTATCGGTCCGAAAATGGTGAGCATTCCGAGCAAGATTTGTTGGCAGTATATTGTCGCCCACCAACCGATTCTGAACACTATCAATGCTATCAGCATCACCAGTTTGTCGATACCTACCACGGCTCCTGCTGTCAGTGAGGTGAACCATAGCTTGGATGCGTCGGTTTCCATGTTCGTCACTTCGTCCACTCCTGCATTTTCCATTGTCGCTTCTATCAAGTTGGGGTCGGAGGTTCCTTTGTGTGCCACATCTGCCTGGGCTTGGATATGGGTGTACATCGTGTCTCGTACATAGACGAGCTGCTGCACTTCTTCAAACTTGTCACTGATTTGTGTCGCCTCCGAACTGTATAGGTCGTGGGTGTAACTGCCGATACAATTGGGTATATAGGATAGAAAATCCAATACGCACCAACTGCTGCCGCTATTTGTCATGTTTGTATCTGCCGGTGGATACCACCAACAGAGTATCACTGAAATGACCAATGGCTTGAAGAGTTTCATCACATCCAATGGCTCATGCTTCACCATCATCTTGTACGCCATACCTGCCGCTACGATGATTGAGAACAGTGCTGCCAATGCCATGCTCATTTGCAGAATCCACCAAAACGGCCCCTGTGAACCAGTGAATGTGGCATCACACAGGAACTCGTTGGTTTGGAATATCACGTCATCTATATCTTCTTCAAGGAGATTGATGCCGAAGTCGGATAAAATATTACTGTTGTCTGCCATATGCGTTTTACTCTAAATCGTTGCTATGTCTTGTCTCGTTTGGGGCGTTTTTGTCCCTCGCTGCCTTTTTCGCCCATTCCATTTTGGGCAAGATGCCCTCTTTCTTCAGTATGTCATAGAGAAACAGCCGTCATTTCTGTGTCCACTTGGTGTTAAGTGTGGTACATGGAACTCCTTCGTTGGTCATAAAATGGATGGTCTCGCTGCTCACATAGCATTTGTCCTTATATTCGGCATACAATATCCATTGTTCACCAACCTTGTATTGGATGCGTAGTCCGTGCAGTAATTTGTTCATTCGTTGTCCTGACATACCATAGTCTTGCGCTATTTGGGTGATGGTCATGGTACTGGTGGATGATAATATCAAGTCCAGATAACTGACTTTCTTCTCCATTTCTCCGATGATTTGTTTCTGTGCCTCGCATTGCTGTTCCGCTTCCAACCGCTTCGCCTTTTCCTCTTTCAACGTCGTTGCCAACTGTATCAAAAAGTCGGGCTCAGTGATGGGTCGCTCCAATGTGTCTTTGGTCATATATGCCCCATGTTTGCGGATGGTAGGCAACACTTCTGAGGTCACCCATTTGCGGAATCTCTTAGCCTCGGGCTTTCTGCTGTCAAGGATCACATCATACAGTCCATCTTCTGTAATGAAGTTCACAACTCGTTGCCTTCCAAGGCTATCAGAGATAACCTCGGTTGAAACGATGTTATCTCCAAGCCGTTCTTTCACATGCCAAGACTTCAATCCCAACATCTTGCACACATCACCTAAACAAAACAATGGTGCATCCGGTGTTCCCATAATGCGTATCGTCCCTAACTCCTCATTGTTGAAAATCTGAATATTATTATCCATGTTGTATTTTGTTTTATCGTTTGTCTAATGGCTTAGTCCTCCCAAGAAGGCCCAAAATGGTTTACCCCATAAAAGACATTTATCTTTTTACTGCCTCGTTCCATCTGCTCTTTGCCTCGCTCACAATGCTTTCTTTATGCAACGTTCTTTCATGTGTTGCCGTAAGCAAGGTGTTGGTGCGTGATGCACTATGCAGTCGAACAAGATAGCGCAACAGTGTTTCGTTTTGCCTTACCACATCATCATAGATGCGTAGGTATTCTTTCTTTCGCTGTGCATTGGGCATATAGGCATCTTTTGTAGCATTGATGGCGCAGTTGTACATATTGTAATACTCTGTCCAGCGTAGCTTTTCATTGGCTGTGCCACCGACGAACATTATGCGGTCTATGTTCTGTTTGAACCTTGCCATTGCTGCTTCTATCTTATTGCCTTCGGCTGTCCACGCCAAGTCTATTTGTCTATCTGCCACATTCAATGCCTCTATCGCAGCTCTGCTTGTCAGTGCGGAGTCTATATTCTCCGCATATCCCACCTGATTATAGGCGTTCAGACCTGCAACTGTACGATAGGTCAGCTTATTCTTGCTTGCAGCCGACTTTTTGTAGTTTTTGTGAAATGTCCAGTAGTATAGTTCTGGAGTCAGCGAACCTCCTCCAGTTTCCATCACCATTATCTGGTTCTTTTTCGCTGGGTCGTGATTATATGTCACGCCCTGGGCGTATGCTATATTGGTAGCCAAAAGTCCAATTCCAACAATAGCAGTAATTCTTCTTATTTGCCTTGTCTGTCCCATCCGTCCTAACTGTTTGTTGTTTTTATTATTCCCTTTTCTCGCTCTCAAATCACATTGTTGGCTCCTTATGGCTTAGTCGGCCTAAAGAGGCTTATCTCGGCTTATCACTATAAAAGGAATCATTCTCCTTTACCCAGTTTTCCTGCCTTTCGCCACCGTCCAAACGCATCATCCAATATCTCAGCCTTGGTCTTTGTCCGATACACTTTCTCTTTCCAATATCCCATGCGCACCTGAACATATCGCCAAGTCTCAATATAGGCTCTGTTCAAATGTCTCTCGATATTGTCCAACGAATTGTTGACGGCTTCCAATACCATTATCAAGTCTGAGGTGGAACAAGCTGCAGCTCCTGTAGCATACAGCACCAAATCGTTCACACTCTTGTATAGCTGTTCTCCATCTGCTGCTATTTGCTTGATGGCTCTGGCATTGATGGATAATAGCATGGTGTCGGCAAGGGCTATATGTTTGCGCTTCACCACTTTTCTGTTGAAGTCTTCCAACAACCGCTTGTAGTCGCTAATCCGTTCACTCACATTCTCGTAGGTGCTTTTTACGTTCAGCATGGTGCGCAACGACTGGTACATCACGTCTATCACATCAAACGCCCTGGTGTATTTGTCCAATTCCACATTCAGTGTCTTGTATTCACCTGTCTCTTTCTGGCTATAGTCGTGCAGTAATTGGTTGCTGTATTCCAATGTACTTCGTGCCAAGAGCAGACTACGCTGTTTTTTGTGGTCATTGATATAGGCTTCCACACTCGACACGTCAAAGCCCCATTGGGCTCTTGCTGCATTGGGTAGCAGTGTCAATAGCATTACTATCATCAAAGTCGTCCTCATCCGCTTGCCTCCTTTCTGCCTCTGGCTCCATTGATCCAACGCTCATAGCATTCTTCCAATATGGTCTGTCTGCGTCCCATGTCGTCGTCAATCTGTGGCAATGCACTTTTTAGCACATCAATGATGCTCCGCTTATAGTGCATCATCTTTTCCAGCGATACCAAGTCGGCGTAAATCTTTGTGATTCGGCTGTCCACTTCTCGTGCTATCTCCAGTCGGTCACTCGACCACAACAGATGTCTCACATCGCTGTTGGTCTGCTCTTCCATCGGGTCACTCTTGGCGTATTCGGTGGTTATCTTGCATGATGGATATTCCCTTGCTATCTCGGATATTCGGCGGTTTACTTCGTCGGCTTTTTCTTGCTCTGACTTGCTTCTGTCAAGCGTCATCACGTCTACCACACTGGTATTGGTGTATTCCGATGTCAAGTCCCATGCTATCTGCATGATGGCACGGTGTATCTTTACACCAAGTACAAACTTTGGCTTTCTCGCTATCGACAATGTAGCTTTGAAGGTAACGATGCCGTTGATGTTTGGTACGGTTGCCTTACGTGTATACACGTAGCCATTCCACACTCCTTTGTCTTGCCAAGTGAGGTTATAGGCTGTCTTGCAGTCGTTCATGATGGCTGGAATGTGATAGTAGTCATCGGTTGCCACGTCATTGTCCTTGCTTGCTTCTTCCTTGGCTTTTGCTATTTCTTGCTGCTTTTGTCGCCATGTCGCCAGCTCCACATTCAGTTTGTCTATCTGGTCTTTGTTGGCATTGTATTGTTGGCGATAGACGGCAGCATCTTCTACACTGGAATTGGCTATCTTGCGAAGTAACTCCTTGTTTTCTGCTTCCAACTATCCTATCTGCACTTGCAACACTGTCACCTTACTGTCTGCTTCTTGCTGCATCCTGTCAAACTCCGACAAATCCAAATTGCCTTCCGTTACGGTTGTCCTCATTGCACATTCCTTGCTGTGTGCATTGAGCGACTTGCCACATTCGCTACATTTGTATTGCGTTGTTCCTTGTCCCAAGGTCACACCGTCTGAGCATGTCACGCTGATGGTTACACTCTCGCATCCTTTCAGCTTGGCTGCATCGGTTGCCTGATAGTAGTTGCGTGTGTCGCTACCTATATAATAGGTGTAACCTTCTTCATTGTCATTCAGTTCCGACAGGCGTGCTTGCAGTTGCGCCTTAAAAGTATTCAGTTCCATTGAATAGGAGTCGAACACGTCTTCATAGACAGTTTCTTCTCTGTTCCAACTTTTTGTAACCGTGATGTGATAAGCGAAGGCTTTTTGCTTCTGCTTTTTCTTTTTACTGATGATATAGCTGTTTAACCTATAGCTTATATTATAGTTATATCCGTCATTCAGATTGTTCAGCTGCTGCACCTTGGTTCGTGACCATCCGGCATGGTTCTCAGAGTTTTGCAGAATGGCTTCTCTCTGATTTCCGTCTGGATAGAAGTCGGGATCTTTGGTACTTATCCTATACCAGTGGTCGCCTTTCAATATACTGTTGTTGTCCGTCGGTGGATTATACTCCACAAGGGTTTCGGATCCTCTGTCCCTACGGTAGATATACCAGCGCTGGGTGTAGTACTGTCCATTTGCTTCACTCATATAGTCGGTAATCCACGACGTGAGATTGTAGTCGGCGATATTGAACAGTCCTGCTACATTGTCTTTACCGCCTACCATACCCAATAAGGTGTTGCCCACATCTTTGTCAAATTGCTCAAACAGGTCGTTATAGCTATTGTATATGTCTATGACCTTGCCCACCTTGCCGTTAAACACTTCTTTGATCGCACTTTTCTGCAACAGTGCGTCACCGATATTGGTTATGCCTGATGTGGCAAGTCCCACTCCCATATTGTATAGGTTGTCAATGTCTGCCGTCAGATTGTCCACCGTGAAGTTTCCCGGTATTTTCGCCAAATCATGCAGCATTCCTTTCCAGTCTACATTGCCGATGTCCGACAGTTTCAGTATGGCTGCTATCTCTTTGTTGATTTCCAGAAACTGTATGTCTGCAAATGTCAAAGTAGAGTTGGTGACGACACTTTCAAACTGCATACACAGATTCTTAGTGTCATCGCATACCTTTACCAGATAACTGCCCCAATACAAAGCGGTCTGAGGAGAGTGGAGCATCATCTTCGAGACTGTCCATATCTTTGGCATTATCTTATGACTCACCATATTGTAGATGCGCTTGTAATAGTAGTTCTCCGTACTGCTGTTCCACAATCCCAAATCGGTCATTGCTTTGCGTTCCAAAAACTTACTGGCGAATATCCCTGCTGCCGCCAACTCTGCTGCATTGTAGTGCTTCAGGATTGCACCTACCTGCTCGCTGTAATAGCCTTCTGCCACGGCTTCCGCTCCGAAAGCTGTAGCCATTGCTGCCACTGTTTCCTTGTCGTAGTTCATGCTGTGAAACTGTGCACAGACTTTATTGGTCCATACACAGATTGTCAGCATGATGATTAGAAGTCGTTTCATTCGTTGCTATTGTTTTGTTTATAATAACACTGACATGTCAGCGTCTTTGTTTTGCAAATTCACAAACCACTATTACCCCAGAAAGGCATCATAAGGAGGCTTAGAAAGGCTTACCCTTAGAAGAGTTACCTATATTCAGCACTTTTCCAGCTTCGTTCACTTTTTGAGCGAAAGCCAATGACTTGCTGATGCCACTTGCATCCCAATCCCTGCAATATGCTTCGATGGCTTGCTGATGATTGCATCCTAACTTTCGTTTGTACAGTTTCAATGCTTCCTTCTCAGCTCGCTCCGTGGTATAGGTCATATAGCACTCATGCGGTTCCTCCACGCCATACACGGCACTGGTTTGTCCACGACGGATGAACACCTCTCGGAAGAACGCACGTCCTTCCTTGTTGTCAAGTCGGTTAATCGTAAAAATCTTCTTACAGTCCACATCCGTCAGTCCGAGTATCGTCTTGATCGTATCAAAACGCTCCCTGAACTTGCTTTGGTCAAGCAACATCACCACGTCGGAGTTGTTGATGATAGCTTCTTTCACAATTTCACTGCCGATAATGTCTTGTATCTCCTGAGTCACCACACCTACACTGGCCCAGAATTTACGGGCGGTCTTGTACAGATACTTTATGTACTCTGCCATCATGGGCGATGCGATGGCTTTCCATGCCTCCTCGATGATGAGCATCTTGCGGTTTTTCTTGATACGCATCTTTTGCAGGAACACGTCCATGATGATAAGTGTGACAAGAGGGAAGAGTAGCGGGTCGTCCTTGATACTGTCGATTTCAAACACTATGAAGGTCTCATCGAACAGACTGCTGTCCATGTTCTCGTTGAGTGTCAACTCGTGACTGCCTCCTTTGTAGAACTCTTTCAAAAGATAGTTGTAGGATGCCAAGTCGATTCCTCGCAGTCCGTTCTCATCACAGATTTCTGGGATGCGCCTTGTACTGAACTCATAGAAGCTGTTGAAACACAAACGACCAATACCGTCTTTTCCAAAGTGTGCCTCGTAATACTCGTTGATGACTTGCTCAATAAGTTTGTCTTCTGTCTTTGTTACCGTACCTTGACTGCCTTTCCAAATCAGCATGACAAGATTTTTCAAGAATCCCAATTTCTCGATGTTCCATTCTTCTCTCTTGATTTGGAAAGGATTCATCGTGATGGGATGCTCTTCGGTATACGAAATATACTTGCCATTGAAGTATTCACATAGTCCTTCATACGAATTACCTGTGTCTACCAACACAATGTCGGTATTCTGCTCATGAGCTTGGCGTACCATGGAATTGACGTAAAAACTCTTGCCACTGCCTGAAGGTCCGAGCACAAAGAAGTTGCTGTTGTCTGTCAACTTGTTCTTGCCTTCCTTTCCCGATATGTCAATGGCTACGGGTACTCCTTGTCGGTCGGTATAGTACACTTTGAAAGGTGTGTCCTCGCTATGTACTATCTTCTCCTTGTACATCATACTGACGGCTGCATCCGATAGGGTGAGGAAACGGTCGTAGTCTTCGCTCATTCCGAAGCAGTTGCCAGGGAATGAGTTGACGAACAGTTCCAGTTGGTTGTATGCTCGCTTGGATATATGGATGCCCATGCGTCCGAATGCGTTTTCTATATGGTTCGTACACTTTTGAATATCTACATTGGGTGCCACAGTTACTATAATATTATAATGTGTATAGACGAGTTGTTTGTTTTCTCTCGCTATCACGTCCTGCACTCGCTTGATGTCTTCCACTGCAATCAGATTGCTTGGGTTGGGCATCGAGGCATGGCGGTTTTTCTTCTTGTCCAATACTGCCAACTCTTTCTTTTGGTTGGGCATGAAGATGATTTGATTGTACACCACCGACTGCACTCCTGGTATGTTGTCTACTACCGATAGTAGGTCTACTGGCATACTGGTGTTGTTTACTTCCATATTGGTATATGGACGGATGACACTGGGCAGATTGGCGCAGTCTACATCTACCAGACTGTACATTTTACAACGTCTGTCGCCCATGCCGATGGTCTCTTCATCCACCTTGAAGCCTGTCATACTTACGGTCTTGTCCCGAAAGTTCATGGCAAAGAAACGGTCTACATATTCCTGTGTCTCTTGCTTGCCGAGGAAGGATGCTTTCAGTCCAGCATCTTTCAACTGGTCATGTACCTTGCGAACCTTTACCATGAAGTCGCGCCACTTCTTATGGTCAAAAGAGAACAGACTGCTCTTTTTGTTTTCTTGAGTGATGGTCAGATAGGTACTGCTGTCTGTGTATTCACGTCCTTCGTAATAGTGGAAGTAGGCTTCCGACAAGAACTCATGCTTGTCAGTACTCTCGTCCTTAAACTGTTTGCGTGTAAACACGTCTTGCTTGTGGATGGCATAGCCTTCGCCTAAGGTCTGACAGATAGCGGTGAAGAGTTGGGTGAACTCATAGTAGCTGTCAATGTTGGCGGAGTATTTCTGCACTGGATTTTCCATACGCAGTATGGCTGAGTAGTCACCGTTCTTGGTATACACCACACCGATGCCGTCCACTTCCTCCACCGAGAAGTAGATGTCCTCGAATATCTTTTTCCGTTTGCCTCCAGTACCGAAGGCATATACGGATGTTGCCATGCCGATACATAGTGCAATGAAAAACAAGATGACGTATAGTATCATTTCTTTCCTTTCTGGTTATTCGTTATTCTCTCTGTGGCTGTTCTTTTCATTTCTTTCCTGCGTTTTGTTCTCAGGAAGCAACAAATAAAGGTAGGCTCACTCTTTCTTTCGTCGGAGCGAACCTACCTCTGTCAATATGCAATCAACCCAACAACTCTCATGATGGTTCTTCTTTTGATTTCCTTATCAGAAGCTCTTGCTATGGGCGTAGATATACACTCCTTGGTCGCTCTTCTTGGTATGCAGTCCCTTCCGCTGTTTAAGGAAAATGAGGGCAGCACCTGTGGAAATGGCAAATACAAGCACCACGAGCCCTACAACGAATCCCAACAAACAGTAAGCGATGATGAAACCTACAATGGCTCCACCTGCCGTAGCTGCCGCCCAATAGATATAACGTCCTTGGAATCCCATGAATTCAAGCGGTTTTTGCAATCCCTTGAACACGGGGAAGTCCGCATAGCGTTC
>ERZ780128.175-NODE-175-length-29595-cov-2.488626_pt1 | contig 29595 bp, 19 predicted proteins | sample MGYA00511170_ERZ780128 | MGnify/ENA primary metagenome ERZ780128 (study PRJEB29588, sample SAMEA1970465) | human gut metagenome | biome: human gut; feature: human-associated habitat; material: faeces | place: Denmark | collected 2008/2010 ...
AAAAATTACTCTTCATGTTTACTCATACTCCTAAAAAATATATTTTGACCACTCTTCCCCTGCCCAGTCTTGCATGGTCACAGGCTACTAAGTGCATCAAGCAAAATTGTAAGCTATACGGCAATATAGCTATAAAAAAGCGCCCTTGCTTTTATAATCAGCAAAGGCGCAAGTTACTCTTCTGATATTATATAGAAAGCTTCTTTGTAAAGTTATATTTCGCTTTAGGAATCTCTCTTTTTGCATGTCTATAGTATACTACACAAGTCTTATGTATTCAATATATATTCTTATTATTAAACTAAATTCTACTAGGAAATTTTTCTTTCAACCACAAAAACAGTATTGGCAGCACCAACAGCGTAAACACCGTTGATGTTATCATACCGCCGATGATAACCCACGCCATGCTCACGCGCGTTTCCGAGCCTGCGCTCAGCGAAAGCGCTGTCGGCAGCATACCCACCACCATCGTCAGTGCTGTCATAAAGATAGGCTTCAGACGAGTTTTGCCTGCTTCGATTACCGCAGCCTTCGCCGTCATGCCTTCATGCATCAGCGTCAGCGTATAGTCCAAAAGCAACGTGCCGTTTTTCGCTACCAAACCATCCATAACCAGAATACCGATGAGTGAATACAAATTGATTGTATTATGCGTCAGCAGCAAACAGAAGATGGCACCGATAATGCCCAGCGGCAGCGAGAACATACGGATGAACGGCGTAAATACCGATTCATAAAGCACTGCCAGAAGCAGGTATATCAATAGCAGTGACAGCGACAATGCCATAGCCATTTCGGCAAAGGAATCGTTCATCGTGGTCGCCTGACCGGAAAAAGCATAGCTACTCTTAAGACCTGCGGCATTGAGCTTCTGCGTCAGCTCCTTGACTACCTCGTTCAGCGGTCTGTCCGTCAGATTACACTGGATGTTGATGATGCGCTCCTTATTCACGCGACGGATAGTAATCGGGCCTACGCCCTCTTCTACGTCGGCAAGGTCGCCAAGAAAGACGCTTCCTCTGCCTGTCTGCACCGGAATAGCGCGCACGTCTTCAATATCATAGCCACTGCCGCCGGCAAAGCGTACTGCAATATCGGTGTCATTGCCATGGTTTTGCACATCGTTCGCCAGAACGCCGGCGCTGCGTCCGCCAATAGCGGCGTTAAAGGACTGCGCCACGTCATTGACTGTCGCGTGATAATATTTCAGCTTGTCGCGGTCTACCGTCACCTTCAGCTCTGGCATGCCCTTTACATAGGAATTTTTGATATCCTTCAGGCCTGCAGTCGAAGCAAAAATCTGCTCCACCTTAGCGGAATCAGCCACAAGCTGATCCATATCGCTGCCCTTAAGCTCCACCTGTACTGGCGAGCGCACGAGGTTGCGACCGCCCGAAACACCGGTAACGGATGACTGAATCTCATTGACGCGCACCTTGATTTCACCCATGTTCTGCTTGGCGAAGCTGCGGATGCCCTGTGCTACCTGCCACACGTCCCTGCTGCGCTCGTCGCTGCTTTTGAGCGCGATAACCAGCTTGCCCATGCTCTGCGTGGTCGTTACATTAGTCATATAATGCTCGATTTCCGGCACCTTGGCCAAATAATTCTCAAACAGCAGCAAGGCCTCGTTGGTTTGGTCAGCGTTAAAGCCTGTAGGCAGCTCAATATTCACCTGAATCGCGCTTTCGTCGGTACGCGGCATGTATTCCGAGCCAACTATACCGAGCGGTACCAGCGCCACCGCCACCGCGAAGGCTGCCAGCACTCCCAGCACCAGCTTCTTCGGCTTTTCTATGCATTTGCGCAGCAGAACATCATATTTGGCGATTGTCTGCGCTTCCAAAGCATCCAGCCTGCTCCACAGGTTGCCCTTAGGCTCCTCTACGCCGTTTTTATAAAAGCGCGAAGCCAGCATCGGTGTCAGCGTAAAGGATACGACAAGCGACATCAGCGTAGCAAAAACAATCGTCATGCCAAACTGCTTGAAGAACTGGCCTGTCGCGCTCTGCATAAAGGCAATCGGCAAAAACACCACCACGTCACAAAGCGTCATAGCGATTGCCGCCATACCGATCTCATTGCGGCCTTCCTCCGCTGCCACATCGGCGCTTTTGCCCATCGCCAGAAAGCGATGGATATTTTCCAGCACCACAATCGAGTCATCGACAAGAATACCGATACACAGCGCCATACCCATAAGTGACATCATATTGAAGGTAAAGCCTGCCAGATACATCAGGAAGAAGGTTGCAATAAGTGAGGTCGGAATGGCAATCATAACTGCCATAGAGGACTTCCAGCCACGCAGGAACAGATACAAAACAAGTCCCGTGGTAACAAGTCCTTCGAGCAGCGTTTTTAGCGTATTGCTCAGGGAATCGCGCACGAAATGCGACTGGTCATAGACAACAGTGAAAACGTAGTCAGGATAATCCTTGCGCAACGTTTCCAGCTGCTGCAGCACGCCGTCTGCTGTGTCGACGATATTGGCACCGCTGGCCTTGTATACCTCCAGTGATACCGCCTCGTTACCGTCAACACGGCTATAGGCCACAGCACGCTTATCCTTGGCCTGCACGTTGGCCACCTGCCCCAGCTCGATGTATCTGCCGCCTGCACCCTTAAGCTGCAGATGCTGAATCTCCTCCGGAGCCTTATACTGCGCCTGCAGACGCACGGTTTTTTCCAAAGCATCGGTATAGACGGAGCCGGAAGAAACAATAACGTTTTCCTTGCGCACCGCTGTAATAATATCCTGCAGCGTCAGTCCGTAATAATTGAGCTTATCCTTATCAACCTCGATTGCGATTTCCTTGGCACGTCCGCCGGTAACGTCAACATCGGCTACGCCGGCTGCCTGCTGCAAGCGCTCCTTAAAGCTGCTGTCTGCCAAGGCAAAAATATCGTCCAGATTATCCTTAGACGTTGCTGCAATCTGGATAATCGGATATTCTTCGGAAGAACGTTTGAGCACTGCAGGCTCATCAATATCCTCCGGCAGATTTTTACGAATACGGCTGACCTTTTTGGTTGCCTCAATCGCTACCATATCAGCATCAGCCTGACTGTCCAGCTCGACAAAAATCTCCGCACGTCCGGGACGTGTAGCGGAACGCACCTGCTTAAAGTGCGAAATTGAGGACAGCTCGTCCTCAATCGGCTTCGTCACCTGCTGTTCAACGGATTCCGTACTGGCGCCGGGATAGTTGACAATGACGCTGATAAATTTAGAGTCTACGTCCGGCAACAGCTCCACGCCAATGCGAAAGAAGCTGATAAGACCGAGGACGCAGACTAATATGTAAATCATGCAGATACCGATAGGCCGTTTAATAGAAAAGCGTGTAATATTCATTACTTCGCCTCCTCCTTGGCCACCTCAACCACCATGCCGTCACGCAGACGCGCAAGATTATCAAGGATAACCGTTTCGCCTATCTTCACACCCTGCACTATTTCAATACTTTCATTATTACTTGCACCGGTAGTAACAGGCTTTTTCAGAGCTTTATTACCCTTGCCCAGCACATAGACAAAATATTTGCCATCCCGTTCGAGAACGGCATTTTTAGGTAAATATATAGTGGATGGCTTTTGCAGAAAACGCAATTCACCCTTGACAAACAAGCCTGCCTTTACGTTGGAGCCAGGCTCATCCAGCCTGATGCGGAGGGTAAATTTGTTTGTTTCCCTGCTTCTTACAGGGCTCACATAAACAACAGTACCCCGGCATATTTCGCCAATCGCCTCCAGCTTCAGCTCGACCTGCGTGCCAACGGTCACAGAAGCAGCCTCGGCCTCTGTAATATCGCAGTCCACTGTAAAACCACTGTCATCTAAAAGGGTAAGCAGCCTGCTCCCTGCAGGCGCATAGCCACCCACTTCTGCATCGCGGTAGGTAATAATACCTGCGCGTGGTGCCTTAAAAATCAGATCGTGATACTTGTTTTGCGCAATAATGTACTCATGCTCGCGTCTGGCAGCAATCTGCTCCTGACGGTAAACCTGCGACGGTGTGCCATCATAGCTTTCCTGCTGCGCCAAAGCATCGTACTGCGCTTTTTTATTAGCCAGCGTCTGCTCCATGCTGTCCAGCTCGGACCTGGAAACAGCGCCCTGCGCATACAGCTTGCGGTAACGCTCCGCATTGACCTGCGCCAGCTTATAATCTGCCTCATAACGGGTAAGGCTGGTGCTGTAGCTCACGTCCGTTGTTGCCGCATTAGCTCCGGCCTCGGCATAGCGTGCCTTGGCCTTGAGCATTTCGGCGCGGGCATCATCAAGATGCTGCACCAGGAGGATATCTCCGGCCTGCACCTTGCTACCCAAATCCACATTAATCTCATCGACGATACCGGCATACTTGTTGACAATATCAATCTGTGCCTTGGCCTTGAGCTGTCCAAAAAGATTAATGCTTTTATACAATGGTCGCCTGCTCACTACCTGCGTGTGCACAATAGGTTTCATTACTGCTTTTTTTGACGTAGACTGGTTGGAGAGATGCCTGAGGCCCAGTGTCAAGGTAATGCCTATCACACAGATAGCAAGCAGACTAAGGAGTTTGTGTTGTAATATATAGTTTTTTGCCTGAGTAAAATCGGGGCGCAGCATTATTTCGCTGCTGCTTGCGCATCAGCAGCCACTGCCTGTTGGCAGACTTCCAGCATAGCCTCAGCAAAGCTGCCTGCCGGAACCGGAACAAACTTCAGCTCTTTGGCCTGATGGCTCAGCAGAGTTTTCTTGCTGCCATATACATCCATGCCCTCTACGCCGTAGGTTTTATCCTGCAGATTAAAAGTCATAACGATTTCGCAGTACTGCACCTTCTCTTTTTTAGCCAGAGAAGCCTTGTATTTTTCATTGAGCTTTTTCAGTATATCCTTATCAGTGAAGACGGTTTTGGTCAGCACAGTGACAATATTTTTATCTGCTACACCGTTAGTAACCTTGCTGAAGGTCAGGGAATCCATATCGTAAGCATAAATGCCAACGTTGTTTTCTACAACGATAGACCAACGTGCCTGCTCCTGCTCTTCTTCGCTCGGTTTAGGCATCATGCTGATTTCCCAGTTCATACCCTCCTGAGTTGCAGGCTTTTTGTCTGCATCAGCAGCAAATGCGGTTGCGCAGCAAAATAAGGTCATTAATAAAATAAGCAATTTTTTCATAAAAGCTCCACTCCTTTGTATGCTAATATATCTATTAGTATACTATACTCTTATCTTTAATTCAAATTTCTTACAATACGAATTATATTTTCTTTAGACAGCTTCTGCAGCGTATAATAATTGGCCTGCATAGCGGCGGCAACCTTCTTTGCCAAGCCCAGCTTGATAAAATCGCTTTCCGTATCAATCACTACAGAGGTAATTTTAGCCTTGGCGATTTTTTCAGCAATGCTGATTGCTGCAGCTACAGGATCCTTTTCACCCTCATGCACGGCATTCGCACGTCCGTCGGTAACAACAATCAGAATCGGCTCCAGCTCGCTGTCACGCTTGTTCAGCATGGCCAACGTCTGCAGCGACAGCGCCAAGCCGTCTGCCAGCGGCGTTTTACCACCGGTCGGCATTTCTGCCAGACGCTTCTGCGCCAGGTCCACACTGCGGGTAATCGGCAGCAGCATATCCGCCTTATCACGACGGAAAGCAATCATACCTACGCGGTCACGCTTTTGGTACGCCTCCTGCAGCATGTAGAAGATGGCACCCTTAACGGCGCGCATACGCTCACGTGCACCCATGGAGCCGCTGGCATCCACTGCAAACAGGAAGGTGTTGCCGATGCGTTTTTCGCGCACCTTCTGACGTAAATCCTCCTCCTTGATGTTCAGCGCACAGCCGTTATCCTCACGCAAACGCTGAAACGGCGCTGCAGCACGGATGGTTGCGTCAAAGGCCAAGTCCGTAACCTTGCTCTTGGGCTGTTCGGCGCGCACATAACGTCCCTGCTTCAGGTCAGTCTTGGTCACGCTGCGTTTGCCGCTGCCACGGCGCACATTGCGGTCCTTGCCCAAATCCAGCAGCATCTTCGGCAAGCGGAAGCTTTTGTCGATATCGGCAAGCTGCTCCTCCGGTGCCAGATTACTGTTATTGTGCTCCTGCTGCTGCTCGTCCTCGTCGCTTTCGTCGTCCTCGTCCTCATCGTCGGAAGCATCGTCATCTTCGTCATCATCGCCGTTATCCAAGGGCGGTGGTGGTGGCGGCAGCTGGTTATCTTCGTTGTCCTCGTCGTTATTTTCATCGTCAGGATTATCTTCGTTGTCCTGCTCGTTTTCATCTTCGTTTTGGTTATCGTCCTGTTGCTCCTGCTCCTCGGGCTGTTGCTCGGGCGGCTTGCGCATACGGTGCGGCAGCACGAACTGCGCTGCCTCCTCCACGTCCTTCGGCAGCACGTAAGCGCGCCCCGCCATGGCGGCGATAGCGCGCGCAGCCTCGAGCAGATAAATTTCCGCACGATGGCCGGCACAAAAGGCCTGAGAGCACAGCTGAGCGACAAGCATCAGCATCGCATCGCTCACCTCAACCTGCGGCAGCAGCTCACGCGCTGCCTTAACCTTCGCTGCCAAGGCAGCGGTTTCTTCCGCATACTGCTCACAAAACGCAAGGGTATTGTTACTATATGCTAAGGCACGTTGGATAACCTCCACGCGCTGACCGATATCCTGCAGTGCCTGCATATCTGCGTACATGCCGAAGCGGTCCAGAATATGTCCGGGCAGAGTGCCCTCCTCCGGATTCATCGTAGCAATAACGGTCGTGCGCACCTCATGGCTGCAGCTGATACCGTCACGCTCTACATTATTTATACCTGCGCTGTTAGCATCCAATGCCGCTGTCAGCAGCTCCTGACGCAGCAGATTAGCTTCATCAATATAAAGAATGTTATCCGTAGCACGCGCCAAAATGCCCGGGGAAAAGCGTTTTTCACCCAAGCTCACGGCAGCCTCCAGGTCAATGCTGCCAAAAAGCATATCCTCTGTTACATTCAGCGGCAGCGTCAGCATCCTTTGCGCACCAATCAAACTCTGCACACTGCGGGCCAGCACGGATTTTGCCGTACCCTTGGCACCGCCTATGAGCAGGCCGCCTGCTCTGCGGTTGACCAGAGCAATGAGCAAGGCCTTTTTTGCCTCCTCCTGCCCCACCACCGCAGCAAAGGGATAAAGATTATTTTTCAGCATAGTCAACGCTCCTTAGGCTTCGGCAGCCAAAAAGCTCTCTACCTTATTCCAATCCAGCTCGCCCTCTTCAAACGGGCGGCGGCGCATACGGTGCGGCAGCACCAGCTTAGCTGCTTCCTTCAAATCATCAAGGTTAGCCTGCTTGCGACCATTGAAGGCAGCCAGAGTCAGCGCTGTTTTGATCACAGTAATATCTGCACGGTGACCGTCTACGCCCAGCTCAACAGAAAGCTTAGCTACGGTTTCCAGCAGCTTATCGTCAATGGTCACCTCCGGCAGCAGTTTGCCAGCAGCGATAATTTTTTCTGCCAGCTCCTCCTGCGCTTCCTTATAGCCTGCAATAAAGCTCTCAGCATCGTTTTCATAAGCCAGACGGCGTTTGATTACCTCTACGCGCTGCAGCGGGTCATGTTCGCCGGTCACAACAACGCTCAGACCAAAGCGGTCCAAAAGCTGCGGGCGGATGTCACCCTCTTCGGGGTTCATAGTGCCAACCAGCACAAAGCGTGCGGGGTGGGAATAGGAAACGCCCTCGCGTTCAACGGTGTTTACGCCCATAGCAGCGGCATCCAGCAGAACGTCAACAACATGGTCATCCAACAGGTTGATTTCATCTACATATAAAATATTGCGGTTAGCCTGCGCCAAAATACCTGGTTCAAACTTTTTCTCACCATGCTTAATCGCATGCTCAATATCCAGAGTGCCGACAACGCGGTCCTCGGTTGCACTTACAGGCAACTCAACCACGCGCATGTTGATGGTTTCCTCCGGCAAGGTGCCCTCTGCCTGCAGCTTGGCAGTGCAGTCATCGCACAGCTGGCTGCTGTGCGGGTCACAGTGGAAGCGACAGCCGTGCACAGCCGCCATCGGCGGCAGCAGCTCGGCAAGAGCGCGCACAGCGGTGGATTTGGCCGTGCCCTTTTCACCTTTAATCAAAACACCGCCCAAGGCCGGGTTAATAACATTCAAAATCAGGGACAGCTTCATTTCCTCCTGTCCTACAATCGCAGTAAAAGGATATACAGCAGTACGTTTCATTTATATTCCTCCGTTTATTAAAAAGAGCTATCAATAAAATATGTATCTAATTATACAGTGTCTACTAGGTATACACGCAAGCGATTTAGGGAAAAAATTTATGCATCGCCGCGTTCTTCGATTTCGCCTTCGATATTCAGCAACAACTCCTGCAGTGACTGCTTAGTCTGCGACTTGGCGTTCCACAGCCGGCGCTGCTCCGCCTCCAGCAAAACCTCCGTCAGTCTGCGCAAAGCCCAAGGATTAACCTCAGCAAACCATTTTTGCATATCTTTGTCCAAAGCGTACTTTTCCGCAAACTTTTCATACATCCAGTCCTCCATAACAGCGCTGGTAGCATCCCATTGGAAGCAATTGGCAACATATGTTGCCAAATCGCCTGCTCCCTTATAGCCAAACTCCTTCATGCCCCGTATATATTTGGGATTAATCGCTTCGCCTCTGAACAGGCGCTTGACCTCCTCTGCCAGCGTGCGAATCACCACATGCTGACGGTCAGAGCTGTCACTGCAATAGTTTTTCGGCATCTTGCCGCTGAAATTACGCACTGCAGCAATCATGCCGCCGCGGTAAGCGTTATAATCATCGGAATTCAACAAGTTAGACTCGCGGTTATCAATATTGCTTACAGTAACCTCCAGCTTTGCCATCCGCTCTGTAAACAGCTGCGGCCTGTACTGACCTTTTTCGCCCTCGCCATAGACATGTGCACCCCAACGCACATACACATCAGCAATATCGCCCAGGTCATCCCAATTGCGGGAAGCCAAAAGTGCGCTCACGCCCGCGCCATGCGCTCCCGGCGGGTCGCCGAAAATGCGGTAGGATGCCTGCCGCCAGGCCAGCTCCTTATCCACGCCCTCGCTTTCTAATCGCTGAGATTCCTCCACCACATGCTTGCGCACAAAGTTGTCTTCAAAGCTCTCATCCAGTGCTGCCACCTGCTGCACTGCCTTATCCAGCCAGCAAACTGCTCCCGGCAGCGTATCACGGAACAGACTACTGATGCGTCCGGTAACATCAACACGTGGACGCTTCAGCTCATCAAGCGGAATAATCTCGATGCCTGTCACCTTCAGGGTTCCCTTTTGCCAGATGGGGCGCACGCCCATCAGGCGCATAAATTCCGCCATACACTGACCATTAGAGCGCATGTTATAGGTTGCCCACAGCAAAATACCAACACTTTCGGGATAACGCCCTTCCTCCGCCACAAACTTGTTAATTACGTCCTCTGCCATCTGCGAACCGATTTTCCACGCTACGGGCGTAGGCAGGAGCTGCGGATCAACGCCGTAAAAATTGCGTCCGGTCGGCAAAATCTCGGCACCTCCGCTCGTAGGCGCCCCGCCGGCGCTAGGCTCAATATATTCTGACTGCAGCGCACGAATACAGTTGCTGCGTTCCCAGGTAGTATGCGCCAGACTGGGATACAGCTTATCGCAGATAAAGCCGGCAATTTTAATTATCTTCTGCTGTACAGCTTCATCCCAGCATTTTACGCACTCCAACGCCCGCAATTTATCTTCGTGGACTACGAAACCATCATTTTGCAGCAGACGGATAATCTCCAAGCATTGGCCGTTAATTTTATCAAGCAGCATACCGTAGCTCAAAATACCGTCCGGCAACAGCTTACTACTGTTGTCAATCAGCTCATAATAATCATAGCCGTAAGCCTGCGCCAAGGTTTTGGGCAGTGACGGCATATCAGGATTTTCCAAGCGCACCAACGCATAAAGATATTCCGTAAGCTTTTCGCCCTGCGGCGGATTACCCATGATATGCAGTCCGGTAGTCATCTGCATATTCTTCAAATCCGTCAGATATGTGTGCAGATGACCTACATAATCGTCAAAATCAGCGGCATCCTCCTCACGTACCTCGTCTGTAAGGTCGGCAGCAGCAGCTTTCTCTCTGATTTGTGCCATCGGCTCGCTCAAATCGGCATCCTTATCAGCCTTAAAGTGCACATATTCCTCCAAAGCCTTTTCCAACTCCGCCAGCTCATCATACACACCGCTGATGCTAAGCGGCGCCGAGAGATAACTGATGAGGCAGGCCGCACTGCGGCGTTTGGCCTGTATGCCCTCGCCTGTATCCACAACCCAATAGGGATAAACATTAGGTAAATCGCCGGTACAGATATCGGGATAGCATTCATCACCCATCGCTACACCCTTGCCCGGAAGCCATTCTAAACTGCCGTGCGTACCAATATGCATCATAGCATCTGCGCCCCAGATATCGCGCAGCCAGTGATAAAAGCCCAAATAATGGTGTGTCGGCGCGCAGTCTGGCGAATGATAGATTTTATCCGGATCCTCGCCAAATCCGCGCGGCGGTTGCATCGTAATAAAAATATTGCCATTCATCGTTCCGGGAATCAACAGAAAATCATCATAAAAGAAAACATCACCTGGCGCTTCGCCCCAATCCTGCTCCAAGCGTTGCTGTACCTTTTCCGGCAGTGTCTTATAATAATCGCGGTATGCACTGACGAGGAGCTTGGCATCGGCATTATCAATCTGCTTTTCGCTCATGTAGTCCCTGTCATTCGTCGCACCGGCAATCAGCTCGTCAATAAACTCCTGCCTGTCCGCCGGAATATGGTCAACGACATAACCTGCATCCCGCAAATCCTGCAGCAGCAGGCGCACGCTTTCAATACTGTCTATCGCCGAACAGCTGCCAATGTTGGAATTGGTCGACGGATGGTTGTGAAAAACAATAGCAATTTTCTTTTCTGCGTTCGGCTTGATGCGCAAAAGTGCCAGCTTTTTGGCTTTGCGCACCAACATATTCATGCGCTCCGCAATCGTCTGCGTAACCTGCTTGCCCTCAGCATCACGCTCCATCGTCGTCACAGGGCAGCTATGGATAATACCATCAAATTCCGGCAGACTCACACTGTACGCCACCTCTACGGCACTCATGCCGTCAAAGTTTTCATACCATTCCTGATATGAACGGTACAAGGTATAGGCCTGCAGTACCGTGATATTGAGCTTGGTCAAATCATCAAGTGCGCAGGCACGGATGCTGAACAGTGAAAATTTTATAGTGTTGATGAAAACATCAGCATAGCATTTGCCGTCCGCGCAAACATACTTGCTTAAGGCTTCTTTAAAGCCGCCGCAGCCGCTTGCGGCGTCAGGCGAGCTTGTGGAGAAGAAGCATAAGGCGTTGCAGCCCTGCGCTTCAATCTCTCTGATAACAGTATCGGCAAAAACATTGTTGCCCCATAACCAGTCACTGCGGAAGAAGACAACAGCCAGCGTCGGTTTGCCTGCTATGCAAAAATCGCGGCTATATTCTTCTACATCATCGTATACCTTGCCTGCACGAGGATGATAAATGCCATCCCACGGCAAAAGCTCGGGAGCAGGCGCATTACATCCTGCCTGCAAAAACTGCTGCGCCAGCCACAGCCACAAATTTGTCCAGTTCTGCAGGCCGCCGAATTTGTAGTAATCATTAATGCGCCGCAGTTCCTCCTCAGACAAACCTCCATGCAGCACATCCTCCGGATTACCGGTCATCAGATAAACGTGCTTCTTCTTATTGGCCAGCAGATATGATGAAGATTCCGACAGAAACTTAGTGCTCAGGCCAGTTCCCATCCAGGGGAAAATGACAACCTCCGCCTGCTGCAGCTGCTTTTCCATATCCCTCGTCCATTCTGTATCGCTTGGGACATACAGCACCTGTCCTGTGACAGCTTTCTGCGTCTGCTGCGCCAGCTTCAATGCATCCTGCAGATAGGCTGCAGTCTGCTCCATATTGGTGAGAAATAAAATTTGTTGCATTCTTTCACCTCCGAAAATTATCGATACTCCTATGCTTTCATAAAAATGAGGACGAACAACCATCGCCCTCACAATAAAATAATATTACGCTATATAGTTCTCATACAGTCAAGCACTTCAGACTTATTTGCTAATATCCCTTAAGAAAAACTTCCTCTTCATCAGTAAATATATTTCCATAAGCAAGATTGGCAATCTTCTTAATCGCCCATACGCAGTTTTGATTGGAAGCATATAAATACTTGTCCTTCAAATAGCAAACATGATTATTCTTGACCGCCTCCAGATTAGCCAACGCAGGATCCTCCAAAAATTCCTTTTTATACCCGTCCTTATTATCATGCTTAAGCTCCCAGGACAGTGAAAGCAGAAAGTAATCTGGGTTAGCACGTAGCATTACTTCTTTGTCCATCAGCTGACCATTGAGCACCCCTATCTCTGCAGGTGCATTTTTCACCCCGGCAAAGTGGCACATATCATCAAAAAAAGAGCCCTTACCACCGTAATTATGGTTCATTTTAGAAACAAGCATCACACTTTTTGGCTTCATGCTAGCGCTATCAACCTTGCTTTTGATATAGTCAAGCTGTGTCTGCATTCTCTGCTGTAGCTTTTCCGCACGCTCTGATTCCCCCACAGCCTGACCTATCTCCTGAATCTGCTTTTTTATCTCTTCCACATTATTCGCATTGCTCACCACGTATACAGGTATCCCCATGGCGCGATAGGTCTGTATGCGGTTTTCACCTGTGCTTTCACGGGCGATGATTAAATCCGGCTTGAGCGCCAGAACCTGCTCTGAAGAAAAATCATAGTTTAATTTTGTAGGCTTTTTGATTGCCTCAGTACTGATATAAGATACCGAAGCATCATACATTGATTTAGAAAGTGCAACAACACGCTCTTCATCAACAAGTCCCATTACAATATTATCCAGATTAAAATGCGTAGTCATAATACGCTGGGGCTTTTGCGCAAATTTTATTACAGTCCCCTGCGAATCAACTACCTGATAGGCTGCCCCGCTTGTTTTTTCAACATACTGCTTTTGACAGCCTGCTGTGCAAAATGCCAGCAGCAGTAAAAGCAGCAGTAAATTCTTCCACATTCTTTCACCTCATTTTCCTGTTATATGAAAAAGCAGGACGGAATATGTCCGCCCCACTTTTTCGGGAGTGTTAGCTGCCTTAATCTATCAGAAACTATACTCTACTCCTAATTCAAAGTTTCTGCCCGGTGCTGAGAACCATTTATCGTTAGGATTCAATTCATAGCTTGTCTCAGTATACATTCTATTAAATATATTGTTAACCCTACCAAAAATATTTATTGTTTTTGTCGGTTTGTAGTTAACAACACTATCCCAAACCCAATATGTTCTAAACGATTTACCAATTGTTTGGTTTTTAGATCTGTTCTGAGCTTTGCCAACGGTCAAACGACCTGCTAAATCTACATCAAATTTACTGCTGTTGTAATTCATACCTAAATTAAAGTTACTTCTTGGCATTGCACCATTTCTGTTAGGTGCTTTGCCGGCATCTGGCTTAATATATAAATAGTTATAACCAACATTAGCACTGAAACCATTTCCTAAGATTTTGCTTAATCTTAAAGAAGCACCTCTTGCATGTTCTTGAGCAATATTTACATATTGTCCTTTTGGATGAGTTGCAGTAGGTGTAGCATCATAAGCCATAGCATCATTTGAGTCGCGTTTAAAAACATTTAAGCTACCAGTAGTTGTATCATCAATAATGAAATTCATACCAGCTTCTAACGAGGTACCACGTTCTGCTCTTAAATCAGGATTACCATAAACAGCGCTATACAAATGAGCTATGTAAGGTGCTGTAAAGAAACGTTTATAACCGAAATAAGCATTAATTTTATCGCTAGGACTATAACCCAAAACAAAGCTAGGTGTATTCGCACGTCCGTATCTAGATTGGTCGTCCATTCTTAAGCCGCTAGTGAATTTCCATTTATCATTAAATGTCCATTCATCTTGCACAAAAAATGATTTGTTGCTAATTTTCACACCGCTTGTGTTAGCGGATTTATTTTTATACAAATTAACTTTATCCCTATAATAATCAATGCCACTTACTATAGTATGTTTACCATCTTTGTAAGTTAATTGATCACTAAAACCCTCTGTAGTAAAGTCATTGACTTTAAAATAATCCTTTTCCTGTCCCTTGTTTCTATTTCTAAAATAAGATAAGTTGTTTTCTAAATTATTATTTACTTTTTGATTATAAACAGTCTCAAAACGTGAATTATCTCTTGTACCAGGTGTAATGTCAGGTGCACTCCAACCGCTATTAGTGATAACATAATCAGATTTATATGTCATATAATTTACAAATAACTCTGCATTATCATTAAAACGTTTCCCTATTTTATATGTATTATTTGTAGCATCTAACTTATCTACAATTTTTCTACCCCATCCGTCTTTATAGTCTCCCGTACGTTTCTTTTGAGCAGAAATATTCCAATAAAACCCATCTTTACTACCACTATGCGAGAAGTTATATTGTTCTCTATCATAACTGCCTGTTATAGCCGTTATTTTACTTTTTGACTCACCATCTTTAATTTTTCTTGTGATAATATTAATAACACCACCTTGAGCATCAGAACCATACAAAGTAGACGCAGAACTCTTTAAAATTTCTACTTTTTCAACACCTTCCATATTGCTAATTTCGGCTAAAGCCATTTTTCCCGCAGTACCGCAACTACCATTAATATTTGCGCGTTGTCCATCAATTAAAACAACAACATTAGAAGAGCCATTAATATAAAGGTTATTAGAAATAGAACCCTCTCCATTAGAACCATAATGTGCAATAAATACCCCAGGAATATCTCTCAAAGCTTGGCTAATATTGTCAAAATGACGTTCTTCTATCTGCTTGCGTGTAATTACTTGAATATTTGCATTTGCTTTAAATTCTTCTTCACTTGTGCGGCTTGCAGTAACAACCATCGTATCCAAAGAATACTCCTGCAGATTATCAGCAGCAAAAGCGGTTGTACCCCAAACTACACTTGTACTCATAAGTACTGACATCAATACCGCATTACTTAATGCCTTGACTTTGTTCATTGTTGATTTCCAATCCTTTCATAGCCATCGTTTTATTTTTTGTTTCCGTCCAGACACACCTAGTCTTTCATAGTCCTGTGCTATCTATTGAAACATGCATCAGTGTAAACTATAAAGTGTTCATATAGTCAAGGATTTTTATTTTATTATTTTTCTTTCTGAGAGCCATTCCGCTTTTATAATAAATCCGTCCTGCCTGGCATTGCATACTACATTATTATTTTCTCACATATCTCTGCTTGGAGCTTTTAGGCTTATCCGGTAGCGTCAAAGCAATTTTGCCGTCATCAATCAACGGCTGCACAATTTTCGACATGGAATAATAGCGCGAAAAGCCCAGAAAAGCAATAATCTCTTGTCTGGAGCGCGGCACTGCGCAGAATGCCAACAATCGTTCTTCAACGCTGTCCGCCTGATTGCTACTATATTGCACCTGCTCCTCATGTACAGCGCCAACGCCAGAAGCAGGCATATCATACACCTGGGCAATTTTACTCTTAAAGGTAACTACAAACTCGCCATGACGTACAGCAAAAACCGGCGGCGGCAGCTGTGCCTTTTCCAGCTCGTGATAAATAGTCGGAATGCCGCTGTAACGGTTTTCGGTAACATGCAGCAGCTCCAAAATATTTGCCAAAGCACTGTTACGTGTATCCGGACGTACTTTGCCTAATGAATCAATCGTCAGCTTGCCATATAAGCCACCGCTGGAAATAATCTCCAGACGATTACGATATATTTCCAGACGCACAGGCACGTTTTCCGAGTGAATACTGTAATCGCGATGTACCAATGCATTAAGAATCGCCTCACGCACTGCCTTTAAAGGATACTCATCTCTGTCTGCACGCTTGCCCTTATCATCAATAATCGTACTGTGGCGGCTGTTGCGGTTCACAAAATCAACCGCCTCGTCTACCATTTCATCTATCGTGCCGGTAATACGCTCATTATCAATAAAGCGCTCGCCCTGTAATCCCGGCTCGCCCATTACATTGCCGGGCAAAGCAACAGCCGTAATGCAAAGCTGTGGAAAAGCTCCCTGCGGATATTTAGAAAAACACAGCTCGCCCGCTAACGTCGGCTGTCCGTTTACCGTAACACCCATCAGCTCCAGGATTTCTTCATCACTGACATGCTTAGCAAGATTTTTGCGGTCTTTTTTTACTGCCTGCAAAAAGCAAGCCAGCTTTTCTTCATCAAAAAAGCTTCTGCGTGCACCCGTTGCTTCGCGAATATCGTCTCGGATACGCTTGCGGAAGGCATCATAGCTGTAAATTTCATATTCACTCATCGGTTCATCAGCATCGCCCACACGTATATAAGCGCCTTTCAATCTGCCTGTACCACGATAAAAACACGGTCTTTCTGCGACATCAAGCCCCGGAATCTCTGCCGAAACTACAACCTTGTCATCTATTTCGCAAACAGTAAATAAAGCACGCACGCACGGCGACATCTGATTACACTGTTCCGTTACCTTTTTCTGCAAATCCTGCGCATCATAAACGCCGACAACCTCAAATCCTTTGCCTTCATCTATGCCGAACACGATAACGCCGCCCTCGTCCTGATTAGCAAAACTCGACAATGTATCGTATAAACGTGTAGGACAGCCCTTATTAGCAGATTTAAGTTCTACTGTTTGCATTTCGCATTGCAGGCGTTGTATCTTGTCAACAAGCTTGCGTAAGTCTTCAGTTTGCATACTTTTTCTTCCTTTCCGTTGCTACTTATCTATAGTTTAGCAACTTTTTGACAACTAGTCAATATGTTTTGCAACCATTTTGGCAACTGTTGCATAAAAAAGTCGGCAAGCAGCATTTCACCGCTCACCGACGTCATTGATAATTTTATTTACTATATACAGCGTCTGCCAAATCCTCTACAGCGTTGACAATATACTGCGACACGCACAGCACATGCTTCGCCGGCACTGTATAGACCTTTCTGTTTTTCACTGCGTCCGTAGTCTGGTAACTGGAATTGTTCAGCAGCTCCTCCTCCATCTGCTTCGGATCATGCTGACCGTCATAATTCCAGCCTGCGAGTAAAAACACCTCCGGATTGAGCTGAACCACGGCCTCCTGATTGACGATACCAGGCTTATCATAATGCAGCTCCTCCAAGGCATTGCGCACCTGCGCATATTTGCAGACATCGTTAAACGAAGCCTCCGGACTGTAGTAGGCACCGTTACTGCGCATAAAAACTATACGCTTCTGTTTTTCCTTAGGAATTTTGCCTATTTTATCCTGCACCTTCTTCAGATGCTCGTCCATCGCGGTAACCATCATTTCGCCGCGTTCCTTTTCGCCAACGGCCTCGCCCAAAAAGCGTATGCACTCACGTACATCTTCAAAGCTTTTGGGAGTTTTATAGACATAAACCTGCAGGTTCATATCGCGTAGCGACTGAATTACCTCCGGCTTAACAAAATCCGGTATCAATATTAAATCAGGGTGCAACGCCATAATTGCCTCCGAGCTTTGGCCATCTACTCTGCTTCCCACACTCTGCGCCCGCTCTACAATATTGGATATCCCCGGGTCGTCCACCAGACGTGAGAAGGCAGCAATGCGGCTGCTTGGTACAAGGTCAATGAGGATTTCATCAGTGCTTATAGACATAGATATAATGCGCTGGGGCTTTTCTTTAAAATACAGCTTATGCCCCTGCGAATCCGTAACAGTATAGGCCGCAGTACTGTTCGATTTTTGCGCACTATCACTGCTGCAGCCTGCAACTATTAAAAGTATACTCAAACACAGCAGCAGTGCTGTTATTATCTTTTGATATTTTTGTTTCGACATATTTTCTTCATCCTTTATTTTCTTTCAGTATAGCTATTATAGCACGAACATCAGCTTTCGACATAAGCAAGTTATAGCAGTTTGGCATATGAGAAAGGCAGAACAGATTTTGCTCTGCTCTGCCTTTCTCAAAGGAGTTAAGTGTATATGAATAAGGTTAGGGGCTGATTAGAAGGTGTATTCTACGCCTACTTGGAAGTTACGTCCCGGTGCAGGATACCAGTTGGAACTAGAATCAAGCGGAGTCATATTATAGCATTGATCGGTATACAGCTTATTAAAGAGGTTGTTTACTTTAAAGAATGCTTTAATATTATCTGTAGCTTTATAGTTTACATTCAAATCGCACAGCCAGAAAGATTTAAAGCTGTCAGGAACGGTACTTTGAGTTACCATACGGCCAGGACGTTTTACAATAGCTTTAGCAAACATATTTACATTCAGTTTATCTAAAGTATAATCTGCACCGATTTTCCATTCACCTCTGGGAATATAGCCATCACGGTTGCTGTTTTTCTTTGCAGTTTCCGGAGCTATATCAATATGCGTGTAATTTACATAGGAAGAAAATTTATCACTAAATTTCTTATTTAAGCCAAAATTCCAACCATAGGTATTCTCGCTGGCAATATTAGCATAATGACCTGTTGCACCATTGTAAGCAATCATATTAGAAGCCTTTGTTTTAAAGTAGCTCAATGTTGCGGTAAAGTCATTACCAAGCTGTTGCTTAATACCGATTTCCTTGGTATTACCATCTGCTGCTTTTAATGACGGGTCACCATATTTAGAATACAATTCCGCAATTTTAGGTGCGACAAAAAACTCTTTGTAAGACGCGTATACATTGGTTTTATCATTATCATAGCCAATAGTCACACTCTTAGAAGTATTACTGCCGAACTGAGAAGTTTTAGTGTATCTCAAACCAGGGGTAATATTGAAGAATTTCGCAAACTTGAATTCATCCTGAATAAAGAATGCCTTGTTATCAATGCTTTTTCCGCTAAATTTATTAGAACCGCCAGAAGCAGAATAATCATTAACAGTATCTTTGTAATAATCATAGCCGGCAATCAATGTATTATTGTCAACTTTGTAGGTCAACTGGTCAGTAAAGCCAACAGTTTTTAAGTCCATCAGCCAAATGCTTTTCGGCTTATTATAGCTGTCATTAAGGTTATTAGTATTGCGATATATAACCATGCTGTTGCTTAATTCATCAGTCAGTTTTTGCTGCCATGCCAAAGATAATTTATCAATATCCTTTTTACCTTTATTTCTGTCGGCAAGCTGTGGTAACAAACCGCCATTAGCAGGTCTTTCATAATCGGATTTATATTTGCTATATTTTAATGTAACATCAGCATTATCACCAAATTTATGACCTAAAGTCAGCTTATAATCCTTGCTGTCAACTTTGTGAGAAATCTTATCCCCATCAGCATCTTTGAAATCTTTCGCCAAGTTTTTCTGAGCAGCAACCATCCAATAGGTTCCGTCTACATTACCTTGGTTCATGAATCTGTAGGTCTGACGATTATAGCTACCACCAATTGCACTTATAGAAGTACGTACACCATTCTCCGTTTGCTTTCTTGTGATAATGTTAATAACACCGCCAACAGCATCAGCACCATACAGAGTCGAAGCAGAACCTTTCAGTATTTCAATTCTTTCTACAGTATCCAGATTTGCGTATTCAGACGGAGATAAAGCACCGGAGGTAGAACCATTAACGTTGGCACGCATACCATCAACCAAAACTACTAAGTTTGAAGAACCATTAATATACAGTCTGTTAGAGGAATAGTTTTCACCAGTAACACCATAATTTTGTAAGGTGACACCTGGTACATCCTTTAATGCATCACCTAAGTCAGTATAATGCTTTTTCTCTAAATCTTCACGTGTAATAACTGTAACATCAGCTTGCGTATCAAACGCCTTTTGTTCAACTCTGCTTGCAGTTACAACTAATTCTCCCAGTAAATATTCTGGTGTTTCTTCAGCAGCTAACGCCGTCCCCCCCCCAGAGCACGCTTGTGCTCATGAGCATTGACATCAAAATAGCATTACTTAATAACTTTGTTTTTTCCATTTACTCATGCATCCTTTCTAAAAAACAGTTAGTTTTAAAACAGCTAATCTTTCGTAGTCCTGTTCTATTACTAAACCTGTATCATTTTAAACTATATACCGTTCATACAGTCAAGGGAAAATTTATTCTCCTCGTTCCTCCAATTCCCCCTCCATCGACAGAAACAACTCTTGCAAGGCCTGCTTTGTTTCCGGCTTAGCCTGCCACATACCACGCTGCTCCGCCTCCAGCAAAACTTCTGTAATACGGTGCAGCGCCCACGGATTTACCTCCTGCATCCATTTCTGCATATCCTTATCCAAGGCATACTTGGCAGCATATTTTTCATACATCCAGTTTTCCATAATATCGCTGGTTGCATCCCATTGATAGCTCACCGCAACATACGTTGCCAAATCGCCGGCGCCTTTATAGCCATGCTTTTTCATGCCTTCAATATATTTAGGATTCATAGCTTCACCACGAAACCAACGTTTAAGCTCTTCCGTAAGGCTACGCAGCTGTACCTTGCTCCGGTCAGAGCTATCGCTGACGTAATTGCGCGGCATACTGCCCTTGTAACTGCGTACTGCTGCAATCATACCGCCGCGATAATTATTATAATCATCACCGCTGAGCATAGAAGATTCCCTGTGGTCAACATTTTGCACTGTGATATCTATCTGCGCCATACGCTTTTTAAAGACCTCCGGCATATAGGTGCCTTCACTGCCCTTACCATAGGCATGTGCACCCCATCTGGTATATACTGCAGCAATATCATCAATCGTTTCCCAATTTTTCGCTTCTAAAACAGCACCTGTACCGGCGCCATGTGCTCCCGGAGGATCACCGAACACGCGATACGAAGCCTGTCTCCAGGCCGCCTGCTTATCCAAGCCTGATTTTTCCAGCTCGCCTGCTTCCTCCAGCACATGCTTACGCACAAAGTTCAGCTCAGTCGGCTCATCCAGAGATGCTATTCTCTGCGCAGCATCATCTAGCCAGATAACACTTCCGGGCATACTGTCCCTAAAGAGACCACTAATACGTCCTGTTACATCTACACGCGGACGCTGCAGCTCCTCCAAAGGAATCACCTCTAAGTCAACAACGCGTTGGCTTCCAGGCTGCCACACAGGACGTAAGCCCATCAGATATAAGAATTCGGCAACGCATTGTCCGTGATTACGCAAATTACTCGTAGCCCACAAAATTATACCGACGCTTTCCGGATAACGTCCTTCTTCTTCGATAAATCTGCCGATAACATCCTCTGCCATCTGCTTACCGATTTCCCAGGCAGGCTTCGTCGGCAGGCATCGTGGGTCGATACTGTAAAAATTGCGTCCCGTAGGCAGCAAATCAGCGCCGCCGCTTGTAGGCGCACCGCTGGGACAAGGGTCAATATATTTGCCGTTTAATGCGTTTAAAGTATTTTCCTGCTCCAAGGCAGTCATAAGCAGACTGGGGGCAATATGCTCGCAGATATACGTCAGAGATTGCAGCAGCTTATCCCGCATTTCCCCCTGTAAATACTTCGCCCAGGATAAGTTAAACACTGCTTCAATTTTAGTAGCATCAAAAGAATTTTTTTGCAAAATCAAGATAGCTTCTCTTGCCTGCTCGCGTATTTTATCCAAAAGCATACCATAGGTCATGCTGCCATCAGCCAGCATCTGCTCGCTGTGCTCCATCAGCTCATAGTAATCATGCCCATGCATTGCAGCAAGGTTTTTCATCAATGACGGCACCTTACCGTTATCCAGCTTCGTCAACGCCAACAGATATTCTACCAGCTCTTCTCCTTCCGGAGGCACGCCCAAAACATGCAGGCCTGTACTGATCTGCATATTCTTTAAATCCGTAATAAAGTTATGCAGCTTGCCAATATAATCATCAAAGTCCTCTGCTTCACTTTCCGGAACATCCTTGTCAAGATTACATTCTGCAGCTTTGCTGCGAATCATTTCTTTGATGCTGTCCATACCCGCAGCGGCAGCATCATCATTTTTAAAATGACAATATTCCTCCAACAGGTTTTCCAAATCTGCCAATTCTTCGTATGTACCGGAAATGCTCATAGGAGCGGACAAATAGCTTATCAGGCAGGCAGCACTGCGGCGCTTAGCCTGAATGCCTTCACCGGTACAGGTAATCCAATAGGGATAGATGTTAGGAATATCACCTGTGCAGATATCAGGGTAGCAGGCATTACTCATAGCATTACCCTTTCCCGGCAACCACTCCAGATTACCATGCGTTCCCACGTGAATCATGGCATCCGCGCCCCAAATATCACGCAACCAATGATAAAAGCCAAGATAATGATGTGTCGGTGCGCAATCCGGCGAATGATAAATTTTTCCCGGATCATCACCAAAGCCACGCGGAGGCTGTACAGTAATGAATATATTACCGTTAAGCATACCTGGAACAATCAACACGTCACCATAACGAAAAACCTCGCCCGGTGCTTCACCCCAATCACGCAAAAGCTGCTCCTGTGTTTTTACCGGAAGCTGCTCAAAAAAAACTTTTATAGTCCATCTTTTCCAGCTTGCCGTCTGCCTTTTCCAATAATGCCTCAGAGATAAAGCGTCTGTCATTTGTAGCATGTGCTGTTATATCATTAATAAACGACTGACTGTCTGTCGGTATATTATCAAGCCTATAGCCTTGCTTTTGCATTTCCTCCAACAATAGGCGTACGCTTTCAATCGAATCCAGACTGGCAGCGCTGCCGATATTGGAATTGGTCGGCGGATAATTATGAAAAACTATCGCTATTTTTTTATCACAAGGCTTTTTATAACGCAACGAGGCCAGCTTGCGCGCCTTTCTTGCCAGCATATCAATGCGGTCTGCAAGCGGCATGCGATAATGTGTACCGTCCTCACGTTCCTCATTGGTGGAAACTGGCACGGAATGCAGAGCACCATCAAATTCAGGCATGCACACAGCATAGGAAACCTCATTCGGTGTAAGGCCTACCATGCTCTGCTGCCACCACTTATAAGGCATATAGGTATTTACTACCTGCAGCACAGGCACACCAAGCTGCTGCAAATCCTGCAGCTTTAAAAATCCTGTAACTGTCAATGAAAATACAAAGGGATTAATAAGAACATCTATACAGGGCTTACCATCTTGATAAAAAAACCTTTCAAATGCTGTGTCTAAGCTTACTGCACCAGTCTGTTCATTAGGCATGGTAGTGCTAAATACAGCAATAACATTACAGTTTTGTGCTTCCACCGCCTTGATAATTTCATTTTGATATGCAAGACGCTGCCAAAGCCAATCCTCACGCGAAAAAATAAAACCTACAGTAGGCTTGCTGCTGTCATAATGCTTTGCCAGATAAGCCTCAAGCTCAACAAACTCATTCTTAAAATCCGGATGATAAATTCCGCACCAAGGCAGTTGTTCCGGCAGCTTATAAGCTATCATTTGCTGCGTAAAGGCATCAACAAGATATAAGCACAGATTCTGATAATTCTTCAGACCACCGCAGGCCAGATATTGCTTCAGCAGGCTCTTTTGCTCCTCCTGCAGGCCGTAATCCATCTTATCATCCCCGGGGTCAATGATATCAAAAAGATGGCGCAGCTTCTTTTGCTGTAAAAAGGCAGAAGCTTTTTTCAGATAATCACAGCTCAAACCTGTACCCATCCAGGTACAAAAGAAAAAGTCAGCATACTGCAGTTTCTGCTGCCAATAGCCGTTCCACTGCTCACTGTCATTTATTTGAATTACTTCGACAGCGTCACTGATTTCTTTGTTCTCCATGGTGTTTAAAGCATCGCGCATACCAACATAATGGGGTTCCATGTTAGTCACAAAAATGATGTTTGCCACTTTCCTGCTCCTCTCAGCTTACTTAAAATATTCAGGATATACCAGCTTATCAATTGCCAAAATACTGTCAGCGACATATTGACTTACGCAATACATATCCTGACCGGACAACGTCACCAGATTTTTATTTTGAATTGCTTTTACGCTTTGCAAAGACTGGTCATTGAGCAGTTCTTTTTCTGTTTCCAAGGTATGCGTAGGTGCACCGTTCCATCCCGGCATGATAATGACATCAGGATTGGACTGGACAATAAATTCCTTTGAAACAGTAGTATTCTGTCCTGTCTGTAATTGCTCCATGCAGTTATCAACCTGAGCATATCGGCAGATATCGGCAAAAAGCGAACCCTTAGTACCAATCACTCCATGTCCTGACATCACAACAACCTTTTTCTGCTGGTTAATGTTTGCAGCCTTGATAACAGATTGTGCCTTAGCGATTTTTGCATCATATTCTTTAATTACCGCTTCGCCCTGCTGCTTAGCATCCACAACATCAGCAATCTCGCGAACAGCTTTTTTTATATCTGCCACTGTATACGGTGTTTTATAAACATATACGCTAATACCCATATCGCGGATGGTCTGAATGCTATCAGGTGTCCACCAGTCTCCCAAAATGACAAGGTCGGGCTTTAAGGCCATGATACGCTCTACGCTCGGCGTTCCTTTAATGCGCTCTTTAACAGCCTTGCTTTTTTCCACGACATGCGAAATTCCTGCATCATCACAAAGATAGCTTACAGAAGCTATACGCTCCGGCTCCACTAAACCAAGCAAAATTTCATCACAGCTGATGGAGAAGGAAACTATCCGCATAGGATGTGCAGGTACCTTTACCTCATAGCCCTTGGCGTCCTTGACAACTCTCGTTCCGTTGTTTTCCGGCTTATCATTGCCGCATCCTAGGCAAGAGCAACATGCTATAATTACACAAATAAAAATTACTGCTAACTTTTTCACTGTCATTCACCTTAAATATCTGCCAAATTTATTATTACAAATTCTGTAGACAAAACTTGTTTCTTTGCTTCATCAAAATCTATAATCAGCACTGCTTCACATCCTTCATAGGTAAAAAGTACTTCCCCATTGCAGAGAACAGCACTTTGCGCATGGCTGCAATCCATGCCTTCTGTCCCCGTCTGATTACAGATAAGCACAGGAATACCATTTGCCGAACGGCTCAAACGCTTCCACGCCTCTTCCGGAGGTCCTGCATGACCTCCAGGCGGCCAGGCAGCAACAACTACAGCAAGCTCCGCTCCCTGCCTAGCAATTTTTTCTCCATGCTCGGCAAAATAAGCATCCGCACAGACCATAACACCGGTATTGATACCTTCTAAATTCCAAACCTCAAATTTTTCTCCGGGATGTGCCCAGTTTTCCGTTATCCACGGCACAACCTTCGTTTTATCGTGACGATTATAATATGTTCCGTCCGGCGAAATAATTGCGCAGCTGTTACGCGGAATTTTTTCGTCGATAAAACCACAGCCCAAAAACAACCTTTGCTTGTATTGCCTGCATGCCTCCATAAACTCCTGTAAAAGCTTATTTTGCAGCGAAGCAAGCTGAAACTGCTTATCGCTGCGCATCATATAATAACCCTGCAACGCCATTTCCGGCGTCAGTACCCAGCTTGCTCCCTGCTGTGCCGCCAGCTTCATCCCCTGTAAAATTTTCTTTGCATTATCCGCTTGCGATCCACAGCAATATGCAAAATGCAAAAAAGCTATTTTCAAATTCAAGCCCCCTCTCCAAAAACGTCTGTATATAGGTGTGGTGGCATAAGCGTTATGTGTGCCTATGCCACCACTGGTGTATGAGAAAAAAGATTATAAGCTATTAGAAGGTATATTCTACACCTGCAACAAAGTTACGGCCCGGTTGTGAATACCAGCCAACTCCTCAACTACAGAACAACTCTTGACAAACGCTATGTCAAGCATTTTGATAATATATAGAACAAAAACCCTAATTGTTCTGCTTATCATTAAGAAGAATTTTAAAGTATGTACCTATAGTATAGTCAAGCATTATTTTTACAGGTGAATTTATGAATAAATTATCAGAAACATATTTTACAATCGGAGAATTTGCCTCTCTGTTCAAGCTATCGAAGCAAACATTATTCTATTACGAACGAAATAACATCCTTAAGCCATCCTATATTGAAGAAAACGGCTATCGTTATTACTCATTAGAGCAATATTTTATTTTTGATATTATTATCAACATGCGTAAACTAGGAATTCCCTTGAAAGAAATTGCTGATTATATTAAAAACCTCATGAATTTCTTCTGCTGACTTTCCTGCTGCCTTAGCAGTCTCTACATGCTTCATCGCCATTTTATAGCGATAACCGGCGTGTGGTGTGTTAGGTAAAACATATTCGGGGTGTGACATATTTTATCTTCTCCTCTCTGCTATAAATCTCGGACAAGTGTATTTTATGACATATACCTATAGTAGAGTAAAGGACTTTTTTCATAAAACTATTTCGGATAATATTGAGTCAAAACCGCCAAACGTAAAAATTCTCTTTTATAACACATTGCAATAATATGCAAATTCAATGTCTTGAAATAATTATTCCCTTCTCTCTAACTTCACTATTCTCCCGATAAATGTTATAATAAACATAACTATTACGCAACGTATTGTGTTAAAGAACCAAGGTGATACTTTATGAGCAAAAATCCTAAGCTATACTATACTGCAGGCGAGCTGGCAGATCTTTTTGAGCTGCCGAAGCAAACCTTGCTTTACTACGATAAAATGGGCGTTCTGTCCCCGGAATTCATTTCTGAAAACAACTATCGCCATTACTCTCTCAAACAGTATTTGATTTTAGAGGTCATTTTGAACATGCGCAAGCTGGGAATACCTATATCTAAAATCAAGGAGTATCTGGAAGAACGCAGCATTGACAGCCTGCAGGCTCTCTTACAAGCTAAAGACCGTGAATGTGAAGAAATTATTGCACATAACGAAAAAATACGCAAAAATATTCACGTTGTTTTTCAGCAACTGGATAAAATCCGCGAAAGCCGGCTTGATCAGATAACCGTCACCTTCCGCCGTAGCAAGCGATTCCTGCTAAGTCCTGTGCCGCCGGAATGCAGCGGCGACGAAAGCATTAAAATCCTTGCCAGACATAATCTGAAGGTTTTTTCCAAAGAGCATTTCAAGGAAAAGGCTGTCGGCTGGCTGGCAGACAAGGATTGCTTCTTAGCAGGCGAATACAGTCGTCCGCTGGCCTACTTTTCCAGTGTTAACCCCGATTACCTTGGCAAAATGGAGTGCTACACCCGCCCTGCAGGACTCTATATGACGCAACGCTTTCAGGGTACCTTCCGTGAGCATGTACAGGAGTTGGCGGAGTTTTTTAAAGCTTATATGCAGTGTAATAAGCTGCACGCCGTAGACAATCTTTATATTATGCCGTTGAAAAATCATTGGATGACACCTGAGCCTGAAGAATATATCTACCAGATTTCCCTACGGGTTGAGCCTGATGAAAATTAAAAACTGCACCATCCAGTATCGTTTCCGATACTAAGCGGTGCAGTTTTTTCTATTATGCTTTCTACTTCACCCTTAAATGCTGCACGCCCTGCATAGCGAATGCTTCGCCGTAGGCAGCATGGGCGATTTCCTGTACGCCGAAAACAACGTCCTGCGAGCAGTTGTAGATATAGCCTTCATTGGGATAAAAAAGCTGCTTGCTTTTGATGGCGCGCATGGTCTGCAGCGATGGATCCTCTAAAAATTCCTGATTATATTTTTTGATATCAAAATTGCCATGGTCGTTATACACCGGCATTATCAGTAAATCCGGATCAATCTTCACCAGCATTTCCTTAGTAACCTGCTGGCCGTTTTTGATTCCTGCAGCCGAAACGCCGTTGATAACGCCTGCTTCCTTACACATATCGTCAAAAATGCAGCCTTCGCCGCCATAGGAGCTCATTAGCGAAACAAGCACGATTTTCTTCTTCTGCTGCAGCTTGAGCGCCTCTACCTGCTGCTTAACCTGCGCCAGCTTGCTGTCCATCAGCTTTACCAGCTCTTCTCCCTTACTGTCGGCGTGCATGGCTTTGGCGATAGTGCGCACGTTTTGCCTGATATCCTCAATAGTCGCCGGTCCTTTCAGTACGATAACATTCATGCCCAAATTACGCAAATTTTCGACACGGTTCATGTCGCTCCAATCGTAGGCAAAGACTACATCCGGCTTCAGCGCCAGCACCTCTTCTGCCGAAGGGTTTTTGATTTTGTGCTGAATTTTTTTAGCCTGCTCTACAAGGTTGGAGCTTACCGGATCATCGGCCAGATAATTGACGGCAACCAATTTATCTTCCATGCCCAAGCCCATGACTATGCCATCACTGCTGAGCGCCAGCGTCAGCACCTTTTGCGGTGCCTGCTTGAACGTGGTAACTGTTCCATGCTCATCGGTTACTTTATAGCTTCCGCCTGCGGCAGCGTCTTTTCCGCCGCTGCCTTGTCCGCAGCCTGTGACTAAAAGCAGCAGCAACAGCAGTAAACAAAAAAATTTCTTCATGCTTTATGCCTCTATTCTCATCGTTTTATTTCAGCGGTATTGACTTATATGCGGCAATACCGACAATACAACAATTTATATTATAAAGTATATAGCGCTATGATAGTCAAGAGTAAAGAAAAGCAAAAAAGAAAATAAACGCTTGTTTTTATTTCATTTGTATGTTATAATTATTTCAGTTGCATGGGTAGCCGTTTTCCAACGGAGGTCATGCCTGGTTGTGAGAACCAGTGGCGTTTGTCGAGCTTTCGGCAAACGCCTTTTTTTTATCGCTTCACGCTTCATGCTGCATTCCGCGCCATAGGCAGACTTATCCTCGAAGCCATACCAACGTGCGAAGCAACCGCCGCCGCACAATTTAAAATCGTCGCATTGGCGGCAAAAATCCATTGATTCGGCAATCACCTGCTTAGTTTTTTCTACTAAAGAAGGTTCTAAGCCAGTATATACATTACCAAGGTAAAAATCTGCATTGCCTACCAGCGAGGAGCAGGCGTAAATATCACCCTTGGCATCTACAAAGGCTGCTTCGCCGTTCATGGCGTAGCAATGGCCGAAGGTCAGACTGCAATCCTTACACAAAAGCTGCGCGCGCTCCTGCTGTGCAATCGCTATGCGCATTCCTGTGAGCTTCGCCAGCTCATCGCAGCGCGCAAAAACACGCTGCATAGCCTGTTGCATCGCTGCAGGCGCAGGCGGCTGCAGATTGCGTCCGCGTCCCTGCCCACGCAGAATATCAAAGCCTATTTTACGGATGTTGCCCAAAAAGTAGGCAAAATCCACAATGCCTTCCAGCGTATCTACGTTTTCCGACGTCACTACGCAGGTTACGCCGCAGGCAATATTATTGCGGCGTAAAACCTCAATACCCTTCAAAATCTCACCGGTCGCACCATAGCCGTTCTTTTTCAGCCTCAGCTTGTCATTGACTGCCGGTCTGCCGTCAAGGCTCACGCCGATAGCAACCTTATTTTTATAGAGATACTTGGCAATCTTATCAGTAAGCAGAGAACCGTTAGTCTGCAGCTGCAGTACGGCAGGCAGTTTTTCCTGATGCACATAATCTACCACTGCCTTCAGGCAATCAAAGTTCAGCAGCGGCTCGCCGCC
>ERZ780128.198-NODE-198-length-27569-cov-3.321146_pt1 | contig 27569 bp, 21 predicted proteins | sample MGYA00511170_ERZ780128 | MGnify/ENA primary metagenome ERZ780128 (study PRJEB29588, sample SAMEA1970465) | human gut metagenome | biome: human gut; feature: human-associated habitat; material: faeces | place: Denmark | collected 2008/2010 ...
ACAGCCGCCGCCGTGCTTGTGGGTGTGCCATACGACCCAGCCCAGCGCGCCGAACACCAGCGCTGCCACGATGATGGTGGGCAGATTAAAGTTTGTTGCAATAAATTCCATCATACAGCATACACCCTTTCGTTTCTATCAGATGCGGGAAGTATCCAGCTTTACTTCGTTGTTGTTTGCGTACTTGTTGGGGCGCACCATCAGGTAGATAAACGCTGCCAGCACCACAACAGCCACCACGGTGAACAGGCCGAAGTGCACCTCGCCGGTGATAAGGCCGCCCAGCTGATACACCACCAGCGCAGAGCAGTAAGCCAGAGCACACATGTAACCAATGGCGATGGCCGTCCACTTGCCGTTATTCATCTCGCGCTTGATGGCGCCCATCGCAGCAAAGCAGGGGGCGCACAGCAGGTTGAAGATCATGAAGGCGTAAGCCGACAGAGCGGTGTAGTCCTTCGCAACAGCAGCCCAGATCTCGTCGCCGTTCTCAGACAGCTCGCCGCCGAAGTGATACAGAACACCGAAGGTACCAACCACGTTCTCCTTGGCGATCAGGCCGGAGACGGAAGCGACGGTTGCACGCCAGTTGCCGAAGCCCAGAGGTGCAAAGATCCATGCGACCTTGGTAGCGATAGCAGCCAGCACGGAGTTGTCCTGATCCTCGACCATACCGAAGACACCGTTCTCGAAGCCGAAGCCCTGCATAAACCACAGCACAACGGTAGCGAGCAAAATCACAGAGCCTGCGCGCTTGATGAAGGACCAGCCGCGCTCCCAGGTTGCCCGCAGCACGTTGCCCCATGCGGGCACATGGTAGGCGGGCAGCTCCATCACGAAGGGAGCGGGATCACCTGCGAAGAGCTTGGTCTTTTTCAGCATGATGCCGGAGCAGATGATGGCTGCCATGCCGATGAAGTAGGCAGACACTGCCACCAGCGAAGAACCGCCGAACAGTGCACCGGCGATCAGGCCGATGATGGGCATCTTTGCGCCGCAGGGGATGAAGCAGGTGGTCATGATGGTCATGCGGCGGTCACGCTCGTTTTCAATGGTACGGGATGCCATGACGCCCGGGATGCCGCAGCCGGTGCCGATGAGCATGGGGATGAAGGACTTACCGGACAGGCCGAACTTGCGGAAGATACGGTCCATGATAAAGGCCACGCGGGACATATAGCCCACGTCCTCCAGAATGGACAGCAGGAAGAACAGCACCAGCATCTGAGGCACAAAGCCCAGCACCGCGCCCACACCGCCGATGATGCGGTAGATGTTGAACACCACCAGCAGCGTAAGGTCTGGCTTGCCCACGGGGAGTATCATGCTCTCCGGGCACATGGACCCCCACGCTGAGATGAAGAACATGATACCGGCAAGGATAAGCGTGCGCTTGCGGCCGAGGCCGGTGGCAAGCACACCCGAAAGCGCAGAGCCGATGATGCAGCCTATGAGCGCGCTCGAGCTGGTGAACCCGTGCCAGAAGTCGGTATACGTGAAATCGGTAGCACCCATAAAGAATGCCTGGAGCCCCTTCTCGGCTCCGGAGATAACTGCGGTGTCGTAGCCGAAAAGCAGTCCGCCAAGCACAGCCACCATGACGATGCTGACGAGATAGCCACGGCTACCCCCATTGGTTGTTTCCATAACAATGTTGATTTAATTGACTATATTTTTTATTTAGGTTTTATTGGTTGCAAAGATAATCATTCTTCGGATGATGGCAAAATAAGTCGGGCTATTTTTTAGTGGTAATGTCATAATTGCCAGCGTCTAATACACGCCCACGCCAAAGAGCGGCGCGATGACGGTAAAGATAAACTCATGCCCTGAAAAGGTGAAATCAAGTTGTGCAATGATTATTTCCAACTCTGAAAAGATGAAATCAAACTCTGCGAAGATGAAATCAAACTCTGCGAAGATATAATCGGTGATGGCGGAGCACATTCAGCCCAAAGGGAGAGAGAAATGTGGGCTACAGACGCAGCAAGGGCTGGACGCCGATGTGGTGCCCAGCCCTTGCCGTGGGGTGAATATGGTGAAGGTAATGCCATCTCTGCTGCCGACCGTTGAGACTATAGCGGTGGTGATGCTATCTCTGCAGCCGACCGTCGAGACTATAGCGGTGGTCGCCCTTGATGATAACCACGCGGTTGCCCTCGATGACCTTGCGCGCGGCGGGGGAGGCAGTGGCGGGGGCGACGGTGGTAGAGATGCCCGTCGAGGCGGTGACCTTGATGAGTATCGAGGCCTTGGCGCCGCCATCATGCGAGGTGGCGGTGATGGTGGCCTCGCCCACGCCGTTGAGCATGACCAGTCCGCCGTTGACCGTAGCCACATCGGCATTGTCGGTGGTCCATACGAGGCGGCGGTCGGTCACCTTGGAAGGCTTGAGCTCGGGGCGGAGCACCAGAACGCTCTGGTCGATGCTCGCCGACTGCTCGCTCGCGCCAAAGTCTATCGACGTAATGGCGACGGGCTGCTGCTGAGTGGTCCTGCGATAGAGGAACGGCAGCAGGAGCGTCTTGGAGGTGTAGAGTCCAAATCGGGCGTAGCTGCTCTCAGGCTCATTGAACCTGAGGGTGCCATAGGCTGCTGTGGCGCTGGAGATGGTGGCGCCTTGGTAGCCCAGTTCTATCTTCCATTGGGTGTCGCCGGCGTTCCAAGCCAGCTTGCCCTTGGCTGTGGCACCCAGGCGGCGTCCGAACTGGTCGGTGAGCGTCCAGCAGCCGGCAGTCTCGCCCTTGGCGAGCTTGAAGCGCAGCACATCGGGATCGCTGACATCGGTGGTATTGGCGAGCGCCACCACATCGAGATACTGCGACTTCTCCATGCCGTCGATGTCGGCAGCGGCGCAGCCATTGCGGAATATCATCAGTTGGTCGCCCTCGTTGAGGGTGCCTTTAGCTTCCAGTTTCTCGTAACTCCAACCCAGCGGCGACTCAAGACTTGCGCCCTCGGGAGCATCATACTCGATGGTAATGGCGTCGAGATAGACCGAGCCCTTGGCTGTGCCACCCTTGACGGTGATGACCGCCTCGTCGGAGGTAAAGGCGGCGAGGTCGAGGTGGCGCGTCACGTCGACATAGACGCCCAGGTCCTTGCTCACCCAGCGTCCGAACCACTTGTCGCTGCTGAACTCGGCGGCAGCCTCGGTGTAGACCGTGGTCTCTCCGTCGGCAACGACGAGCGCAGCCTCGCCCTCCTTGTTGTTGGAGCACATGCTGAGCGTGATGTTCTTGATGCGGCATCCCTGCCAGCCTTGGAGCACAAGCGAAGCCTTGCGGTTGCGCGGTATCTGGTTGTAGCGGTTGCCTGTAGTGGCACCAAAGTCATTTTCAAAATAAGCCCAGGAGTTGTGGGGCACGCTGCCGCTGGCAGCAAGGGTGAAATCGCCGATGGTCTTGTTGTATTCCACGATGCGGTAGACCACCTCGGCAGCGTTGATGCTGAGAGTAGCGACGCAGACGACAGCCGTAGCGATGATGCGGTAAGCCAATTTCTTAGTATTCATGATCGTTTATGTTGTAGAGATGCAAAATTACTCCCTTTCCGCATACTTTCCAAATTTCTGGACCATCATTGCGCCGCCAAGCGTTAAACTTTCATAAACCCGAGCATCCCCAAAAACTGCAAAAACAACCACAAAAGAAAACAGATGATACATAAAAGTCAAGAAAACGTGTACAAACTGAAAGTTTTTCATCAAAGGAACGTTAAATATGTTTTTTTTTACTACTTTTGCATGCATAATTATAACTACTGTAAATGAGATATTTTTTTCTGCTCGCTCTTCTACTACCTTGTGTATGTTTAGCGCAAGTGAACAACGAGTCCTCCAAGCCCTACGAACGAACCCTGACCGGCGTGGTCAAAGAAGTTTCTGGAGAAACCATCCCTGGTGCAACAGTCCAGGTGAAAGGGCACACCAACATCGTCTCTGTTTCCGACATGTATGGCAACTTCGTACTGAAGAATATCCCAAGCGGCAAACAGACCATCGTCATCTCATTCCTGGGCATGGAAAGCCAGGAGATTGCCTACACCGGGCAAAAGTCGATAACCGTAACAATGGTGGAGAAAGCCAACGAAATCAAGGATGTAGTGGTTACGGGTATCTACGTGAGAAAGAAATCGAGCTTTACGGGTTCGGCCAGCACCTACACCAAGGACGAACTCAAGAAGATAGGCACCAAAAACCTGATACAGAGTCTTAAGACCCTTGAGCCTTCGCTCAACGTGGTCGAAAACAGCAGTTGGGGTTCCGACCCTAACCGTATGCCCGATATGGAGATACGCGGCAAGACCAGTATCGTGGGTTCGCTCGAGTCTGACTATGACAACACCGGCAACCAGCCCCTGTTTATCATGGACGGCGTCGAAGTGACCATCCAGGACATCATGAAACTGCCGATGGACCGCATCGCCAACGTGACCGTGCTGAAGGATGCCGCCTCGTCGGCCATCTACGGTTCGAAGGCTGCCAACGGTGTAATCGTGGTCGAAACCGTAAGACCCGAGTCGGGCAAGTTGCGCGTATCGTACTCAGGCAACTTTGCCGTGCAGATGCCCGACCTGACCGACTACAACCTGATGAACGCCTCGGAGAAGCTGGAGTATGAACGCCTGGCTGGCCGCTATACCGCCAAGGACGCCTATACCAGCCAGGACGCTCTCGACGCCCTCTACTACAGTCGTCTGAGAGAGGTGAAACGCGGTGTGAACACCTACTGGCTGTCTGAGCCTCTGCGCGCCGTGCTCAACCACTCGCACAACATGTATATCGACGGCGGCGACGACTCAATGGTCTACGGCGTCGGTCTGTCGTACAGCAATGACGACGGTGTGATGAAGGGCTCTGACCGCTCGACCGTGAGCGGCAACATCAAGCTGACTTACCGCACCAAGTCGCTCATCTTCAGCAATGACTTCAACATCGACATCACCAACTCGGACCACGAGCCGGTGGAGTTTTCGACCTTCGCACAAGCCAACCCCTACTATCTGAAGTACAACGACGACGGCTCTATCCCCACGCTGCTCGAGTCGACCGACGTGGCTGGCAACACCATCTACAACCCCCTGTATCTCTACAATATCGTCAACAAGAACCACACCAACGAGATGACGCTGCGCAACAACTTCAGCCTCATCTGGCGGTTCTGGAACGCCTTCCAGCTGCGCGGCCGACTGGGTCTGAGCAAGTCGGTCTCCAAGAACGAGACCTTCAAGTCGCCCAAGCACCCCGACTTCCTGAGCGCCACGCTCAAGGGCAGCTACGGCAGTGAAAACGACGACAACTTCGCCTACAACGGCGAGACCACCATCACCTTCGGCAAGGTGTTCAACGACGCCCACACCGTGAACCTGGTGGGCGGCTGGTACTTCAGCGAAAAGACCGTGAACCGCAACGCCTATATGGTCTATGGATTTACCAGCGACCTGCATCAGAACCCACAGTTCTCGGCTGGATTTACCGAAGGCGACAAGCCGACATACAACAAAACGATAAGCCGTTCGACCAGTTTCTACTTCAACGGCAACTACTCATACAAGAACCGTTATCTCTTTGACGCCAACCTGCGTTGGGACGGTTCCTCAGTCTTCGGCGCCCAGAAGGTATTCACCAATACCTGGGCTGTGGGTGTGGGCTGGAACATCAACAAGGAATCGTGGTTCCATCTGCCATGGGCCGACCTGGTCAAACTGCGTTTCTCTATCGGTAACCCCGGCAACCAGAACTTTGACGCCTACCTCTCATCGGGTACATACATCTACAACTCGGGCTACACCAACCACTTCGGCACCAGCGCCATCCTGTCGAAGTTTGCCAACACCAATCTGGCATGGCAGAAGACCATCGACAAGAACTGGGGTATAGACCTGGAGCTCTTCAAGAGCCGTCTGCGCATCTCGGCCGACTACTACCACAAGGTGACCGACCCTCTGTTGGTATCGGTGACCATGCCCCCATCGCTGGGCTTCACCTCGCTCTACACCAACTTCGGCGGCCAGATTTCGCAGGGTTTCTCGGGTACGGTGATGGTCAATGCCATCAAGCGCGACGACATGCGCCTCAACTTCAACCTGAGCTTCAACCACAGCGAGACCCAGTACAAGAACATCGGCAACAAGCTGCAGGCCATGAACGAGGCTGCGAGCAACAACAACTCCTACCGCCGCTACTACGACGGCGGCAGCCCCGACGACATCTGGGCCGTGCGCTCTGCCGGCATCGACCCTGCTACCGGCCAGGAGATATTCATCAAGAAGGACGGCACCTACACCTTCCAGTATGACAAGAACGACGAGGTGGTAGTGGGTACTACCGCCGACAAGCTGCAAGGCGTGGTGGGCGTGAGCTTCTACTACAAGCAGTTCTCTGCCAGCGCCAACCTGCGCTACCGTCTCGGCGCCCAGGTCTTTGCCTCTACATTATATAACAAGGTGGAAAACCTGTCGGAAGACCTGATGTACTACAACGTGGACCGTCGCGCGCTGTACGACCGCTGGAAGCAGCCTGGCGACATTGCCCGCTTCAAAGCCATCAACAACTTTGAGTCGACCCCGATGTCTTCGCGCTTCGTGATGGACGAAAATGTGCTCACTGGCGAGTCATTCAGTGTGGGCTATGAGACCGCCGCCAAGTGGATACGTGCCCTCGGAGCCAAGGGAGCTTCGGTAAGAGTCTACATGAACGACATCTTCCGTCTCGCCTCGTTCAAGGAGGAACGCGGAACCGAATATCCGTTCTCCAGAAGCGTATCACTGTCATTTGATATCAGATTCTAACGATAAGAAAAAAGCTAAAAATATGAACAAATATAAACTGGCATTCCTGCTGATTATCCCACTGCTCTGCTGCACATCCTGCGAGGAGTGGTTGAAGGTCGACTCAGAAGACCGCATCATGGAAGATGCACTCTATTCAAACGAAAACGGTTTCCGCACCGCCCTCAACGGTATCTACATCGACCTGCTGAACAGCAGCCTTTACGGGCAGACGCTCACCACTACCACCTTTGACGTGCTGGCCCAATACTACGACACCTCGAAGCCCCTCAACACCCACGCCTATGTGCTCCTGGCCAACTATGACCACCAGAAGATGAAGGACGCCGTAAGCGACACCTGGGCCAAGGGCTACGCGCTGATTGGCAACATCAATACGCTGCTGGAGCACTGTGAGAAAAACCGCAACGTGCTCTCTGACAAGGGCTACCATATCATCAAGGGCGAGGCGTTGGCGCTGCGTGCCATGCTCCACTTCGACCTGCTGCGCATCTTCGGTCCCATCTACAAGTATGAGCCCGGCAAGGAGTGCATCCCTTATGTCAACGACACCGAGCGTAAGGTCAAGCCGCTCCTACCAGCCTCGGACGTGATTTTCAACATCACCACCGACCTCAAGGCAGCCGAAGAGCTGCTGGCAGACTATGACCCCGTCATCACCGAGGGCAAGCTCGCCACCGAGGATGCCTCGGGCAACAACTTCTACAGATTCCGCAACGAGCGCATGAACTACTTTGCCGTCCTGGCTCTCACCGCGAGAGTCTACCTCTATGCCGGCGACACCGGCAATGCGGTGAAATATGCCAACGACGTGATAGACAGAGCCTCGCGCTTCTTCCCCTTTGCCACCCGTGAGCAGGTGAACGGCCAGGCCACATCGGGCTCTGCCAACACCAGTGCCGAGGACCGCATCTTCTCGTCGGAGATACTCTTCGGCAACTACCACTCTAAGCGCACCACCGATATCTTTGACAAGATATTCTCCTACAAGCTCGAAGCCAAAAACGTGCTCAAGATGAGTGACTACGGCATAAGCCAGCTCTACGAGGACGACGGCGACCTGCGCAAGTGCCAGTGGCAGACCCAGCGCGACACCGAGGGCAATGTGGGCCAGTTCTTCGTGAAGTACGGCGACGTGACCGATAATGGCTTTGAGTTTGCCAGGCTGCTGCCCATGATTCGTATGTCTGAGATGTATCTCATCAAGGCCGAATGTACGAAGGACTACAAGGCGCTGAATCCCATCCGCAAGGCCCGCAACATACCCCAGCTCAAGTCTAACATCGGCCTCAACGGATATATCGAGGACGAGTATGTGCGCGAGTTTATCGGCGAGGGTCAGCTCTTCTGGTACTACAAGCGCAAGGGCATCACCTCTATCCCCCGACTCTACAACCCCAGCCTCCAAGACATGCAGATAACCAACAGCACCTATGTCTTCGACCTGCCCGACAGTGAACAGCAACTACGCAAATAAGAGACAAGATGAAACATATCCATATATTACTCACATGCCTGGCGGGATGGATGCTCGCCGCATGTACTGAGGAGATAGAGACCTATTCGGGCGAGAGCGGCATCTATTTTGCCATGTCGGCCACCAAGGGAGGACTCGACGACAGCAAGCAGGACTACACCGCAGAGACCCAGATACCCTTTGCCGTATACAGCACCATCAGCGACACCACCCTCATGGTGAGAGCCAAGGTCATAGGTCCCGCCGTGGGCCACGACCGCAAGGTGACGGTACAGGTGGTGGCTCCCGAGAACGCCGAGCAGGCCAAGGAAGGCTGGGACTACGACGCGCTGGACAACAGCTATACCGTCAAGGCCGGCGAGGTCTATGTGCTCATCCCCATACACTTCTACCTGAGAGACGACCTTGAGGGCAAGGAGCGCCAGTTGAAGCTCGAGCTCGTCGCCAACGAAGACTTCGCGACCCCGATGGCCCAATGGCTGCGCCCCAACAGCTCTGACAAGACCGGAGTCGACGTGCTGCACCACACCATTACCATCAGCAACAAGTGGGTACAGCTGCCAGGTTTCCGCACCTACTTCTTCGGCACCTATTCCGAGAAGAAATGCAAGCTGATATGCAGCCTCTTCGGTCTGACGCTGCTCGACTTCGCCACCGAGGACAGCATGTCGTTTACCAAGGCCAAGGCACTCGCCATCAAGTTTGACCAGTACCTCAAGGACCAGGAGAGCAAGGGAAATACGATTTATGAAGATTATAGAGACGCCAACGGCAAGCGCGTGAAGATGACTGCCGGCGAAGGCATCAAATACTAAGACTGAGATGAGAACAAACATATTTTTGCTCGCCCTGGCTGGCGTGATGCTTAGCGCCTGTTTCGACGACAAGGGCAACTACAGCTACAGCCAGATCAACGATGTCACCATCGGACAGAAAGGCTTCGACGGCGACACTGTCTATCTGCTGCGTTCCGACGTGGATGACCTTAAAATCAGCCCCGAACTGAGCTACCGTGAGGGTCAGGAGTCGGCTGGCGGCTACAGTTACGAGTGGGTAGCTGTGAGTACCAACAAGCATGTGGGACAGCGTACCCAGCTGGGAACCGACCGCAATCTGGACTACAAGGTCAAGCTCAAGGCCGACGATTACCACCTGTTCTTCAAGGTTACCGACCTTGCCACGGGCATCGTCTACAGCCGTCAGGCTACGCTCAAAGTGAACAACCTCTATACCCGCGGCTGGATACTCACCGGCAAGGACCAATCTGGCAACATGGTGGTAGACATGCTCTCCATCAGCCGCGATACCCTGCACCTCACCGACATCCTTGCCAACAAGGGCCTGGCGCTCAAGCAGCCCATCATGGTGTGGACAGACAACAGCCCCGAGTCGTATGAGAACCAGGTGTATGTCTGCACCGAAAACGGCACCTACCGCTATGGTCGCGAAGACCTGGACAACCCACAGGAGCTGACCATCTTTGACCCCGACATCAAGGGCTACCGCCATTCCATCGTGATGCACGACATCCAGAAGATTAGCAACAAGCCTGCGCTCTTCCTTGCCGACAAGTATGCCTACGCGCTGAACAGCCTCAACGAGGGAGAGTTTGGTACGCCGGTGAGCTACTATCTCCAGAGCAACGGCTACGACTACTTCACCCCCGCGCCAGGCATCGCCTGCAACCACACGGGTGAGGACAACTCAGCGGCAGCCATCGAGCAGTATGTCGTGTACAACTCGCGCGACCGCGTGTTCTGCAACCTCCGCGCCATGGGTACCTCGATGAACAACCTCGCCGACTCTGACACCGACGAGCCCTTCAGCTGGGACACCAAGAAGGACTTCACCACAGGCGGACTCACCTTTGTGGCCAATGTCAATTCGCTCTACAGCGGCGGACAGACCGCCACCATCCTCTACGACCCCATCGGCGGCAAGCGTTATATCTACACCTACACCATCACCCGCCAGAGCGGTGTGGCCACCAAGGGCAAGCGCTACGAGATACCCCTCACGGCTCCCGGCTTCTACCAGGCACGCCTCTTCAGCCTCACCACCAAGCAGGGCTACCTCATCTACGCCGAGGGCAACCACCTCTACGGCTACAACTTCCGCAACGGCAAGGACCCCGTGCTGCTCTGCACGTTCGACGGCACGGCTACCGCCATCTTCAACGATATCGTGACCGACGAGAAGCAGAACGACTGCTTCTATGTAGCCACCTATAGCGACGGCGCCAGCAACCAGCGCGGCGGCAAGTTCTACAAGTTTGCCGTCACCGATACCGCCGACAAGATTGAAGTCAGCCAGAAGCACGTGTGGAAGGGCTTCCCCGAGATAGTCAATATCAGTTACAAGAATTTTTAATATAAACTATACTATAATCAACTAAATTATGATGAAGATCAAATCATTATTGTTAGCCACGATGGCTCTTGCGATTACTGCCGACGCTGCTGCCAATGTAGAAATGAGCATTTTCAAGAAAAAGAAGAAGAAAGCAGCTACCGAAGCCTCGTCATCTGCCAAGAAGACCGACAAGTTTGACAAGGCCATCAACGGCGCTACCGCCTACCACGGTATGTTCACAGCCTATGTCAACAAGAAGGGCGAGCTGCTGCTGCAGGTTACCAAGAGCAACCTCGATGTGCTCTATCTGATGGCCAACCGCATGGTAAGCACCAGCGAGAACGCCAACTTCAATGCCGGCGAAATGGTGGGGACTCCCTTCATGTTCTCGCTCTCTGCCGACACGGCCAACGTATACATGCACTCTTACCAGAACTACGAGCGCGTAGTGCCCGGAGACCCCATTGAGAAGGCATTCAACCGCAACTTCGTACACCCCATTATGAAGACCTTCAAGATAAAGGCTTCGCGCAAGGATACATTGCTTATCGACATGACATCGTTCTTCGTATCCAACGAGAAGTGCATCACTCCCATCCGCCAGAGTGTCAACACACGCTCTACCAAGTCGGCCTCGTTCGACGCATCTGCCTCCAAGCTGATGGGAGTAAAGAGCTTTGAAAAGAACCTTGAGATTACCAGCCGACTGAACTACAACGCCGAGTCGGGAGCCTACACCGTGCAGATGCGCCGCTCTATCGTGGCTCTGCCCAAGGATCCCATGAAGATGCGCTATCAGGACAGCCGCGTGGGATACTTCAGCACCAAGTTCTACACCTATTCGTCCAACAAGGACTACATCGACCCCAAGGAATTCATCCACCGCTGGCGCGTGGAGCCCAAGGACGAGGACCTGGAGAAGTACTACAACGGCGAGCTGGTTGAGCCCAAGAAGCAGATAGTGTACTATGTAGACTCTGCCTTCCCCGAGAAGTGGAGGGGAGCCATCAAGGCTGGTATCGAAGACTGGAACCTGGCCTTCGAGGCTGCCGGCTTCAAGAACGTGATGGTCGCCAAAGACTACCCCACCGACGACCCCAACTTCGACCCCGACGATATCCGCTATAACTGTATCCGCTACATGGCCACCGGTACTGCCAACGCCGCCGGACCAAGCTACGTAGACCCCCGCACCGGAGAAATCCTGGTGGGCGAGGTGATGTGGTATCACAATGTCATCGCCCTCGTTCATGAGTGGCGCTTTGCCCAGACCGCAGCCGTCGACGCCCGCGTGCGCAAGTCTACCTTCGACGACGACGTGATGTCTGAGTCGCTGCGCTATGTCACCTCTCACGAGGTGGGCCACACCCTGGGTCTGATGCACAACATGGGCGCCAGCTACGCCTTCCCCGTCGATTCACTGCGCAGCCCCTCGTTCACCCAGAAGTATGGCACCACGCCCAGTATCATGGACTACGCCCGCAACAACTACGTGGCACAGCCCGGCGACCTCGAGCGCGGTGTGCGCATGGTTCCCCCAATCATCGGCGTATACGATATACACGCCATCAACTGGGGCTACCGTCTCTTCAAGGACACCAAGACTCCCGAAGACGAGTACAAGTATCTCAACGCCATCATCGAGGCCAAGAAGGGCGACCCCATGTATAAGTTCGGTGCCCAGCAGCTGTTCCTCACCGTCGACCCCACCGACCAGATGGAAGACCTCGGCGACGACCACATGAAGGCCAACGACTATGGTATCAAGAACCTCAAGAAGATTATCGCCAACATACCCCAGTGGCTCGGCGTCAAGAACGACGACTACGAGGAAATCCAGGAGATGTACAAGGCTTGTCTTAGCCAGTACATGCGCTACCTCACCCATGTGATGCCCTACCTCGGCGGTGTAGAATATACCGACCTGGTTCAGGACGGCAGCAAGGAGTATGCCAAGGCATACATTCCCAAGGCCAAGCAGAAGGCAGCGATGGAGTGGCTCGTAAACCAGGCCCTCCACTGCAGCGACATCATGCTCCCCAAAGAAATTATGCGTGTGTTGGGCATCGATTCCAACTCGTTTGACAACTTCCAGTCGACCATTGCAGCCAAGATATACAGCCCCGGAGCGATGGGAGGCATCTACGAGGGCGAGCGTTCAGGCCAGAAGGGACTCTATACCCTTGACGGTTATCTCAACGATGCTTATGGTATCGTCTTCCGCAACTCCATCCAGGGCAAGAATCTTACCCAGGAGGACATGAACTTGCAGACTACAGTAGTCCTGGCATTGAGCAAATTCTCAAACCTCGACCCCTCAATGTCCAAGGAGTCACCCCTTGGTGGCAGAGGCCTTGCCGAGAAGGACCCCGAGCTTGCACTCAGCGAGTTTATGGCCCAGGCCACAGCCGACTCTCACAGCTTCTGCAACGCCGGTTGTGCCGTCAGCAGCGACGAGGTATCCTATGCCCGCCACAACATGAGTGGCTCCAAGCTCTCTGCCGGCGTGGGCCGTCCTCTCATCACCGCTGCCCTCAAGAAGATACACAATCTCTACAAGTCGAGAATGGGTAGCGGCGACGCACGTACACGCGCCTTCTACGAGTACCAGGTTACGGTGCTCAACAAGCTCTTCAAGAAGTAAATGAGTTAACAACCCAATATAAATCATTAAATAGGAAACAAAGATGAAGAAGTTTATGAATTATTTGAGAGTGGCAGTCGTAGCACTGACCATATCTATGGCAATGAGCGGATGCTCGAGTAGTGACAACCCCGCACCAGCACCCACCTACAATGTGAGCCTGGTCAACGAGAGCGATGCAGCCCTCGACGTAGACCCCGCCGCACTCAGCGAGCAGATTATCAAGATACAGACAGACGCTCCGCAGACCGACCTCTCTATCCAGAAAGTCACCGAGCAGTCATGGTGTATCGCCACAGTAAAGAGCACCTCTGAGATAGCTGTCACCGCCGGTGCCAACACATCTACCGCCGACCGCGTTGCCAAATTCAAGCTGCTCGCAGGCTCATCAGTACTCGAGTTCTCAGTCACACAGGCGGGCGCCAACCCCCAGAACGTGACCCTCAGCATCGAGTCAGAGCAGTTGCAGGAGTATAGCGGCATGTATTCATACATGGGCCAGAACGACAAGGCCGTAGTCAAGGTCAAGGTGACCACCAACGCCAGCCGCTGGCACGCCACAGCAACAGCCATGATGGGCGATGACGCCGACTTCGTCATCACCAAGGCCCGCGGCAAGAGCGGCGAGGAGATGGAGTTCTACCTCCAGCCCAGCATGAGCGAGATGCTCGCAGGTACCATCACCATCACTGCCGGCGACCAGTCTGTAGACATCACCGTCAACCAGATGACCATGAACGGAGCCACCATGTTCAAGCTCTTCACCGACGAGAACAAGACCAAGGCTTTCGCCAACAAGACTACACTCAACTTCGCAGCCACCTTTGACAAGGACGACGTCACCGAGCACATCAAGACATTCTACGTGACCACCGACGGCGGCTACGTGACTCTGGTATGCAAGGCAGGTACTGACACCGAGGTTGAAGGCGACGCAGCATGGCTCACAGCCGGTGGTAACCTCGATGCACTCCGCATCAGCGCTACCTCTAACACCACTGGCGCCGAGCGCAAGCTCGACGTGGTAATCGTAGACAGCGACAACTGGAGCGAGCTGTTCCGCATCCCCGTGGTGCAGGCCGCCAAGTAAGCCTACAGCTCCCTATAGAGCCTAAACCATAGAAGAGGCTGCCAGACCCATCTCACCGAGAGAGTCTGACAGCCTCTTCGCCGTTTATACCGTTAGTCCGCTGGAGCGCAGAGAGACCCTCGCCCATATCGCAAGGACAGCTGCTGGCACCGCGATGACGATGGCTGGCTCGTACCAATAGGCACGTGGGCACGTATCTTACGTCACGAGCCCACGGTTCAAATGCCACGAGCCCACGGTTCATATGATACGAGCCCGTCACGATGGTCACCACGCCGCCGACGGGCTGATATGCAGCGGGTTGCGGGCTACTCGGTGGAAACAGCATAAATGGCGTTGCCTGCAAGAGCCCTCAGACTGGTCGCTGAGACCACTGGAGCACATGGCGACAGCCACACTCTGCTTTGGCAGACTACCGCGACAAGGGCAGAGAGCGTAACTATTTTGCCCAGGCGGGCTGTCTTTTCTCCATTTTTCTTTGCTTTTTCGCCAATTTGTCTTATCTTTGCAGCGGAAAGTCCCTTGAAAAATGTGCGCAAATCCATAAAAAGTCCCTTGGAAAATGTGCGCGGTTTCAAGAAAAGTCCCTTGAAAAATGTGCGCGGTCACAATATCAACAACCACTAATTCGCTAAGAGCCAAATGTTTCAACGAAAAATCGAGAAGTATCTCAAAGAATGGAAGAACGATGAGCACAAGATGCCCCTCATCATTAAGGGATGTCGCCAGTGTGGAAAGACATACTCAGTGCTCGATTTTGCCCACAAAAACTATGAGCATGTGGTCTATCTCGACTTCTTCCAACACCCGGAATACAAGGCTGTGTTTGGGGGTGGTCTGGACATCGACATCCTCTGTATGACGCTTTCCACCCTAATCCCCGATTGCAACTTCGTGCCTGGCAAGACCTGCATCATCTTTGACGAGATACAGGAGTGCCCACGTGCGCGCACTGCCTTGAAATTCTTCAAGACCGACGGCAGATACGATGTCATCGGCACTGGTTCGCTACTGGGTGTCAGCGGTTACCATACCAGCGAGTTGACCGAAGGCCCTATCCCCGTGGGTTATGAGACCATCATCGACATGTATCCTATGGATTTCGAGGAATGGCTTTGGGCCAATGGCATCAACGATATGACCATCGGCTATCTGCAACGCTGTCTGGACCAAAGGACTCCTGTGCAGGAAGCTGTCCACGAGAGGATGCGACAGTTGCTGCTGCAGTATTGCATTGTCGGCGGAATGCCAAGAGCGGTGAGCGTGTTTATGGAGACCCACAACATGCAGTCCGTTCTGCATGTGCAGCAAGCCATCGTTGATGAATACAAAGTCGATATGCTGAAATACGCGCCCCAGGAAGACAAGCCACGCATACGGGAATGTTTCGAGTCGATACCACGTCAGTTGAGCAAGGAGAACAAGAAGTTCGCCTACACCACCGTTAGGCCTGGCGGCAGAGGCCGCAACTATCAGGGCAGTCTTCAATGGATTGAAGATGCCGGCATCATACGTCGCTGCTACAACCTCTCAACACCCGAGCTCCCCCTTGACGGCAACGCCATCACCGACCAGTTCAAGGTGTATATGGCAGACACGGGCCTTTTCATCAGCATGCTCGAACAGGGCACTGCGGCCGACATCCTGAGAGGCAATCTCTATGGATACAAGGGTGCCATCTTCGAAAATCTCGTGGCCGACATCTTCGGCAAAATGAATCGCAAGCTCTATTATTTCCGCAAGGATTCGGGCCTGGAGATTGACTTCGTTACAAGATACAACGACGAATGTACGCTGGTAGAAGTTAAAGCCAATAACGGCAACATCAAAAGCGCCAAGACCATCCTTGGCAACCCCGACAAGTATCATGTATCGAGTGTCATCAAACTGGGTGATGTGAACATTGGCACAGCTCCGCAGACTCTCATCCTGCCGCTCTATATGGCCTTTCTGCTCAAGGACTGTCATTAAGGGCTGTCGGACAATCTTCCTATATCATCGAGGCGACTCTGCGTGAGCCTCCGCTGGCGCTATCTATAGATAAGGTAGGCGGAGTCTCAACAATGCAAATTAGAAAAAACATTTGTTTTTTCTTTGCATTGTCTTCGACTTGCACTACCTTTGTAACATATTAAGATAACATGGAATATACGCTGAATATACGTGGACGCCTTATGGACCTTTCGCATCCGCAGGTCATGGGAATAATCAATGTGACGCCCGACAGCTTCTACGAGGGCAGCCGCAAGCAGACCGAGCGCGAGATAGCTATGCGCGCAGAGGAGATACTGGCCCAGGGCGGCAGCATGATAGACATCGGAGCCTTCTCGACCCGTCCGGGTGCCTATGAAGTGAGCGAAGAGGAAGAGGGGCGGCGACTGCGCTGGGCTCTCGACATCGTGCGCCGCGAGGTTCCCGAAGCCGTGGTCTCAGTAGACACCTACCGTCCGGCACTCGCCCGTCGGTGCATCAACGACTGGGGTGCCGACATCATCAACGATGTGAGCGAAGGCGGTCTGACGGGCATCGTCAACACGCCGATACACGAAGCGGAAAGCATGTTTGACATAGTGGGCGAACTGAAGTGCCCCTACATTCTCATGTCGGTCAAGCCCACGCTGAGGGAGATGATGAAAGCCTTTGCCGGAGAGATACAGCAGCTGCGCGACCGCGGCGCCAAGGACATCATACTCGACCCGGGATTTGGCTTCGGCAAGACCCTCGAGCAGAACTATGAACTCATGGCCGACATGGCCGCACTGCAGGCACTCCATCTGCCCGTTCTGGTGGGCATATCGCGCAAGTCGATGATATGGAAGCTCATCGGGGGCACTCCCGCCACAGCTCTGCCCGGCACCACAGCCCTCCACGCACTGGCGGTGGAACGCGGCGCCTCGATACTGCGCGTCCACGATGTGGCAGAGGCGGTGCAGACCGTGGCGGTGGTAGAGAAAATGAAGCAATCACTAACCAAAGAAGTTATATAACGTGTTTTTTGATTTTGGCATAAAAGACATAATCGACATCCTGCTGGTGGCGCTGTTGCTCTACAACATCTACCGGCTGATGAAGGAAAGCCGGTCGCTCAATGTGTTCATCGGCATCATGGTGTTTGTGGTGTTGTGGCTCTTCGTGACCCATGTACTCGAGATGCGTCTGCTGGGAGCCATCATGGACAAACTGGTAAGCGTGGGTGTACTGGCCCTGCTCATCCTCTTCCAGGAAGAGATACGCAAGTTTCTGTACAGTCTGGGCGCCCATCAGCGGTTCAAAAACATCTTCCGCCTGTTCTACACCGCCACCAAGAAGGAGGATGAGGACAAGGAGGCCATCATGCCCATCGTGATGGCATGCATGAACCTGTCGCGCGGCAAGGTGGGCGCACTTATCGTCATCGAGCGCACCACCCCGCTGACCGATATCATGGAGACGGGCGATGTAATCAATGCCAACATCAACCAGCGGCTCATCGAAAACATCTTCTTCAAGAACTCGCCGCTGCACGACGGTGCCATGATTATCGCCCACCGCCGCATCCAGGCTGCGGGCTGCATCCTGCCTGTGAGCCACGACATGGACATCCCCAAGGAACTTGGTCTGCGCCATCGCGCCGCCATGGGCATCTCCCAGAGCTCTGACGCCATAGCCATCGTGGTGAGCGAAGAGACGGGCCGCATAGCCGTGGCCATCCGCGGCACTTTCAGACTGAGACTCTCTGCCGAGGAACTCGAGAGTATCCTCGCCCAGCAGCTGATAAGCTGAGGGCAGAGACAAAGAAAAAATAGATGCGTGCAAAGGGGTGATTATCAAAAAAAATTACTACTTTTGCAGCGGCTTAACGTGAACCGCTAAAACCATAAGGAACTAAGTTAAGAATAGATATAGAATAACTATGGATTTATTACAACAGATTGTAGCGCGCGCCAAAGCAGACAAGCAGCGCATCGTGCTTCCTGAAGCTGAAGAGGAACGCACTCTTAAGGCAGCCGACAAGGTATTGGCTGACGACATCGCAGACATCATTCTCATCGGCAACCCTGCCAACATCCACAAGCTCGCCAAAGAGTGGGGCTTGGAGAATATCGACAAGGCTACGATTGTGAATCCATCTGACAATCCCAAGAGCGAGGAATACGCCGCTCTGCTCGCCGAACTCCGCAAGAGCAAAGGCATGACTATCGAGCAGGCTCGCGAACTGGTGAAGAACAACCTGTACCTCGGTTGTATGATCATCAAGACCAACGGCGCCGACGGCCAGATTTCCGGCGCACTGAGCACCACTGGCGACACACTGCGTCCAGCTCTGCAGATTATCAAGTGCGCTCCCGGCATCTCATGCGTGAGTGGCGCTATGCTGCTCATCACCGACCAGAAGGAGTATGGCAAGGACGGCGTAGTAGTCATGGGCGACGTGGCTGTAACCCCCAACCCCACTGCCGACCAGCTGGCCCAGATAGCCTACACCACAGCCCAGACCGCCCACAGCGTGGCTGGCATCGAAGAGCCCCGCGTGGCTATGCTGAGCTTCTCGACCAAGGGCAGCGCCAAGGATGCCAAGGACAAGGCTACCGGCAAGAGCGTATACATCATCGACAAGGTGATTGAGGCCACACAGATAGCCCACGACAAATATCCTGAACTCAAGGTAGACGGCGAGCTGCAGGCCGACGCCGCCCTCGTGCCCGCTGTGGCAGAGAAGAAGGCCAAGGGTTCTGACATCGCCGGCAAGGCCAACGTGCTGGTAGTGCCCAACCTCGAGGTAGGCAACATCGGCTACAAGCTGGTACAGCGTCTGGGCGGAGCCATCGCCATCGGCCCCATCCTCCAGGGTATCGCACGCCCCGTCAATGACCTCAGCCGCGGCTGCTCGGTCGACGACATCTACTACATGGTCGCCATCACTGCCTGCCAGGCACAGGACGCCAAGAAAGCATAACCGTTAAAACAAGAAACAGACAATGATAGTATTAGTATTGAACTGTGGCAGCAGCTCCATCAAGTACAAGCTGTACAACATGGATGACGAGAGCGTGCTGGCACAGGGTGGCGCCGAGCGTATAGGCTTGGACAACGCCTTCGTGAAAGTGACCCTCAAAGACGGCAGCAAGGAAAAGGTAATGCACGACATGCCCGACCACAAGGAAGGCGTGAAGTTTGTATTCAGCCTGCTGCTCGACCCCAAGTATGGTGCGCTGAAGAGCCTCGACCAGATTGACGCCGTAGGTCACCGCATCGTGCAGGGTGGCGACCTCTTTGAGAAGAGCTGCATCGTAACCAAGGAAGTAGAGGACGGTATCGAGAGCCTCTGCGACCTGGCTCCCGTTCACAATGCAGGCCATCTGCGTGGCATCCGTGCCGTCGACGCGCTCATGCCCCATACTCCCCAGGTGACTGTCTTCGACAACGCCTTCCATTCGACTATGCCCGCCTACGCTTATCTCTACGCCGTGCCCTACGAGCTGTACGAGAAGTACCACGTGCGCCGCTATGGCTTCCACGGAACCAGCCACCGCTATGTTTCTCAGCGCGTGTGCGAGTACCTGGGTGTGGATATCAAGAAGCAGCGTATCATCACCTGCCACATCGGCAACGGCGCCTCGATTGCAGCCGTTCAGTATGGCAAGGTAATCGACACCTCTATGGGTCTGACCCCATTGGCTGGTGTGATGATGGGTTCGCGCTCGGGCGACATCGACCCCTCTGCCGTAACCTATCTCATGGAGAAGCTGGGCAAGACTCCCCAGGAGATGGCAGAGTTCCTGAACAAGGAGAGTGGCGTGGCCGGCATCACCGGACTCAGCTCTGACATGCGCGAGGTAGAGGCTGCCGACAAGGCTGGCGACGAGCGTGCCCACCTGGCCCTCCAGATGTACAACTATCGCATCAAGAAGTACATCGGTGCCTACGCTGCTGCCATGAATGGCGTCGACATCATCGTGTGGACCGCCGGCGTCGGCGAGAACCAGGAAGGTGTGCGTTGGGACTCTTGCTCTGGCCTGGAGTACCTTGGCGTCAAGATGGACAAGGAGCGCAACCACTGCCGCGGCGTCGAGCAGGTTCTCTCTGCCGACGACTCCAAGGTCAAGGTGGTTATGATTCCTACCGACGAGGAAATCGTTATAGCACGCGACACCGTAGAGCTGGTATCTAAGGGCAAGTAAAAAAGACTCGCAAGCAACACATGGCACCATCATGGTGCTGCATACACCAAAAGGAGAGCCATCCGTTCAACCTACTGGCTGGTCGGATGGCTCTCCTCGTTTTATCCAAATTATCTGCCAATTACTCGGTTAACAGATAGAATGACCGCTGCGCCAGTTCGGTATGATTATATCCCTTGGCATCTTCATACTTGAGCAAGCCACATATACTAAATGCGGACACAAGCGACTGCATATCATAGACTCCTTCATATACTATTGGGTAACTTGGACGGTTCTCTGATTTGAAATTCATATTATCAATCTCCACCTTTAGTCCAGATACACTATAAGGAATCAACCTGAAATTCGAGAAAACAATATTGCCATTCTTGTTTTTATTTACCCGAACCTCGACCATCACATGGGCATCATAACCATCTATTTCCGAATAGACGATATACTTCATCTGCTTAGATCCATCGGCATTGGGCAATACCATAAAGGGCTTTAGAAACGCAGTCTCAGGATAAGAATCGTAATAGTTGGGGGCATCCTTCAGTTGCTTTATCTGCTTCAAGTTCTCTTCAGATAGCAATCTCTTTATGCCGCTTACATAGGTGCTGATGCGTTCCTTTGTAAGATTGCGTTGCTTGAAGTAGTCATAATTCACCCAATAATACTTAGACAGCATAGCCAACGAGTCATACTGTGCATCTGTCACCTTGTTCTTAATCCATGCGGGCGGCAATTCTCCACGCTTAGTATGTGGCATATAACCAGGGACATGATTCTGCCCATAAGCCCAGCATAGTGCCATCAGCAACATGCTTATCAAAATCGTAATTTTTTTCATAATTATCAGCATTGAGGTTTGTTTTTTATAAATTGTTCGTATAAATCACAAGTCGAATAATCACTAACAGGGTATTTCCAATAATTATAATAGATTTCTCCCTTAATCTGACACAAGGCTACCCTATCCCTGATAGTCATATCTGCATAACCTGAAAATAGGCATTGGTAGGCTCAAGCGTATATGTACTTGGGCCAGTCGCCTCTATGCTAACATAATACCCATCTTCAACAACCTCATAAGGCAAACCTACCGTTATTGAAATACCTCTATTATAATCACCATACGCCGTACAATATACAGACGCATAGTAACTTTTAACATTTGGTTTATCGACATAACCTGAATCAGAATCCACATCGGGACCATCTACATCTATTGAGTCATTATCATTTAAGAGGCGAAGAGGCTTTATTGCAGTTTCTTTATCTGCCCAAATAAATGAGAGTTTTGTAGGAGGCAGGTTCTTGTCCACCGCATATTGGTATAAGAATTTTATCCTTTCGATAATTTCAGCTTTGTGTTCTTGATAGAACTTGGACGAAAGAGCATTTTTCTTGATACGATACTTGGTACTTAGTTTCTCCCAAGCCTCTTTTTCCTCCTTGTCCATCCCCTTGGTATATACATCGGGGAGTTTGCCCAATTCAGCATAATCGAGCGATACGTTCTCATCTACATAGGTGGTGATAGACGAGACCTTGGGGGTAGTTAGCACATCGTTAGCATTCTCACTACAGGACAACAAAAGCATCATACTAATAAAAAAGAATGGGATGCTGTAAAGAATAAACTTTCTCATACTTCTTCTATTTTAGGGGATTGACAATAGTGATGTTATCAATTAGTTGATTGACATGTTGCAAATTTAATGTATTCTCGTGATAATGAACAATTATTTTGTGTTAAAAAAACAAGAGCCGATGAATATTTAACAATTAATATGTCGGAACCAGTTACACTCGGACGCCGCAATCACAAAAGTTGTTAATAATCATGTCTGACAATAAACTTTTGTCCATCAAAAACATCATTATACTGACAAAACCATCCAAAATAAAGGTAAAAAGAAACAGCAAGATGATTATGAACAGGAACTTCAAACTATTCATGGTGGCGTTGCTCCTTGTGACGGCGCCTGCGGTGACCCACGCCAGAGAGTGGACGCTCAAGGACTGCATCGACTATGCCCTTGCCAACAACATCGCGCTTCAGAAGACGCGGCTCGCCAAGGCCAGCGCCAACGAGGACTATCTCCAGTCCAAAGCCGCGCTGCTCCCCTCGCTCAGTGCCAGTACCAGCCACAATGTCAACTACACGCCCTGGATGGCCAGCGGTATCAGCGGCGACGGTTTCTCCAGAGCCAGCGTCGACAAGGTCTACTACAACGGCACTTACTCGGTCTCGGGCAACTACACCCTCTGGAACGGCAACAAAAATCATAATCAAGTCAAGCTCAACAAGCTCGCTACAGAGGCAGCCCAGCTCGACTCAGCCACTCAGGCACTGAAGTTGCAGGAACAGATAGCCCAACTCTATGTGCAGATACTCTATTCTACCGAAGCCGTCAGGGTAAACGAGGAGAGCTGTGCCTCGAGCAGACAGAACGAAGAGCGCGGCAAGGAGATGGTGAGCATCGGCAAGATGAGCCAAGCCGACCTCGCCCAGCTCACTGCCCAGCACGCGCAGGACGAGTACAACGTGGTGCAGGCGCAGAGCAACGTGAAGAACTTCAAGCGCCAGCTCAAGGAACTCCTGCAGATTACCAGCGACGAGGAATTCGACATCGCCACCCCCGCCACTACCGATGACATGGCACTCGACGCCATCCCTGCGCTCAACGGTGTCTACGCCGCCGCTCTCGACAGCCGCCCCGAATTCAAGACTTACCAGAACCAGCTGGCACAAAACGAGCTGAGCATCAAGATTGCCAAGGCTGGCAAGCTGCCCACCATCAGCGCCAACGCAGGCATCTCGACCAACAACACATCGATGAACGACAACGCCCTGGCCCGCCAGCTGAAGACCAACTTCAACATGGGCGCCGGCATAGGCATCAGCATCCCACTCTTCGAGAACCGCACCACCAAGACACAGGTCAACAAGGCGATTATACAGCGCGAGAACATCCAACTTGACCTCAAAAACGAGCAGACTTCACTCTATTCGACCATCGAGAACTACTGGTTGCAGGCGTCAACCAACCAGAGCCAATACAAGGCAGCCAAAGCCAGCAGCGAGAGTGCCCAGACCAGCTACAACCTGTTGAGCGAGCAGTTCAGGCTGGGCCTCAAGAACATCGTCGAGCTGCGCACCGGCAAAGACAATCTGCTCATGGCCAAGCAGAACGAACTCCAGGCCAAATATCTCACCATCCTCAACGTCAATATGCTCAAGTTCTACAGAGACGGACGCCTTTAGAGCCGTCTTGCCAACGCTTATTGACATCACAACGCACAACAACAAATAGACATACACGATTATGAAGAAACTGAGAATCAGCAAAATCTGGATTGCCGTCATCGTGGTGGCAGTCATCAGTGTTGCTGCCTGGGCACTCTCCGGCGGCAAGGAGAAGGAGGAAATCAACTTCAAGCAAGACCAAGTGGCGCTGAAGACGCTGCAGAACAGCGTGACCGCCACGGGCACCATCGAGGCTGTAACCTCTGTAACCGTGGGTACGCAGGTGAGCGGCATCGTCAGCAAGCTCTACGTAGACTACAATACCCAGGTCAAGAAGGGACAGGTGATTGCCGAGCTCGACAAGACCAATCTCATGAGCGAACTCAACATCGCCAAAGCCAACCTCGCCAGTGCCCAGAGCACCCTCAAGTACCAGACCGCCAACATGGAACGCTACCAGACGCTCTTCAAGAAGGGACTGGTGAGCGCCGATGAGTACGAGAACGCAATGCTCACCTACCGTCAGGCCAAGGAGCAGACAGCCTCGTCGAGAGAGAGCGTACAGAGAGCGCAGACCAATCTGGGTTACGCCACCATCACCTCGCCCATCGACGGCACCGTGATTTCCAAGAGCGTGGAGGAAGGCCAGACCGTGGCTGCCAGCTTCAACACCCCCGAGCTCTTCACCATCGCCAAGGACCTTACCAATATGCAGGTGGTAGCCAATGTCGATGAGGCCGACATAGGCGGCGTCAAGGAGGGCGACCGCGTCACCTTCACCGTCGACGCCTACCCCGACGACACCTTCGAGGGCGAGGTCAAGCAGGTGAGACTCGAGCCTACCACCACCAACAATGTGGTGACCTACGAGGTGGTCATCTCTGCCCCCAACGCCGACCTCAAGCTCAAGCCCGGACTCACCGCCAATGTCACCATCTTCACCCAGGAGCGCGCTGGAGTTCTCGCTGTGCCCAACAAGGCTCTCCGCTTCACGCCCACCAAGGAGACCGTGGGCAAGGACATGAAGATTGTCGACTGCAAGGGCAAGAACAAGGTGTGGACGCTCAGCGACAAGGTGCTCACCGCCCACCCCGTCACCATCGGCCAGACCGACGGCATGAACACCGAAATCATCAAGGGTCTGAAGCAGGGCGACAGGATTGTGACCGAGATTGTGGTCAACACCCCCGATGCCGACGAGGCTCCGCAGCAGAGCCAGGGACTCATCTCAGGCCCCGGCCCAAGAAAGAAGAAGTAAGCCAAGGACAGGATAACCATATACAGAAAGGACTATTATGGCTGATACAACCAACAACGACAACCGCCGAGTCGTGATAGAGCTCGACCACGTGCGCCGCGACTTCCAGGTGGGCGACGAGACCGTGCACGCCCTCAAGGGAGTGAGCTTCAAGATATACGAGGGCGAGTTTGTCACCATCATGGGCAAGTCGGGCTCGGGCAAGTCCACCCTGCTCAACCAGCTTGGCTGCCTCGACACGCCGTCGAGCGGCGAATACTACCTTGACGGCGTGAGCGTGCGCACCATGAGCCGCAACGACCGCGCCATCCTGCGCAACCGCAAGATAGGGTTCATCTTCCAGAACTACAACCTGCTCCCCAAGACCACCAGCGTGGAGAATGTCGAGCTGCCGCTCATGTACAACCCCGCCGTGGGTGCCGACGAGCGCAAGGAGCGTGCCATCGCCGCCCTCGAGGCCGTAGGACTGGGCGAGCGGCTCTACCACAAGAGCAACCAGATGTCGGGCGGACAGATGCAGCGCGTAGCCATAGCCCGCGCCCTGGTCAACAACCCCGCCGTAATCCTCGCCGACGAAGCCACGGGCAACCTCGACACGCGCACCAGCTTCGAGATACTCGTGCTCTTCCAGAAGCTCTACGCCGAGGGGCGCACCATCATCTTCGTGACCCACAACCCCGACATCGCCCGCTACTCAAGCCGCAACATCGAGCTGCGCGACGGCCACATCATCAGCGACACCCCCAACGAGCACATACTCTCTGCCGCCGAGGGGCTGGCTGCGCTGCCTGTGACCACCGACGAGTAGCCCCCAGGTGACACTCACCCACAACAAGACCATCACAAACCAAACAGAAGGATATGAATTATCAGAATCTATTCAAGATAGCCCTGCGCGCCATAGGCGCCAACAAGATGCGCTCCTTCCTCACCGCCCTGGGCATCATCATCGGCATCGCCGCCGTCATCACCATGCTCGCCATAGGTCAGGGTAGCAAGGCCAGCATCAAGGCCAACATCGCCGAGATGGGCAGCAACATGATTATGATATCGCCCGGAGCCGACATGAGGGGCGGCGTGAGACAGGATGCCTCATCCATGGAGACGCTCAAGCAGGCCGACTACGAGAGCATCAAGGAAGACTGCAACTACATCAGCGCCATCTCGCCCACGGTCAACAGCGCGGGGCAGTGGATTTACGGCAACAACAATACCCAAAGCTCCATCTACGGCGTCAATCAGGACTACCTCAGTATACGCCAGCTCAAGGTCGCCGACGGTGAGATGTTCACCGACGCCGATATCAAGGCAGCAGCCAAGGTCTGCATCCTCGGCCAGACAGTGGTCGATTACCTCTTCCCCGATGGCAGCGACCCCATCGGCAAGGTAGTCCGCTTCAACAGCATCCCCTTCCGCGTCGTTGGGGTACTGCAGAAGAAAGGCTACAACAGCATGGGAATGGACCAGGACGACCTGGTGCTTGCCCCCTACACCACCGTCATGAAGCGCATCATGGCCCAGACCTACCTCGGAGGCATCGTCTGCTCGGCCATCACCGAAGAGGCGTCCGAGCCCGCCCAGAACCAGATTACCGACATCCTGCGCCGCAACCACAAGCTCAAGGATGCCACCGACACCACCGAGGCCGACGATGACGACTTCAACATACGCTCGCAGGAGGAAATCTCGAGCATGATGAACTCCACCATGTCTACCATCACCATCCTCCTGGGCAGCGTCGCCGGCATCTCGCTGCTCGTGGGCGGCATCGGCATCATGAACATCATGTATGTCTCGGTCACCGAGCGCACCCGCGAGATAGGACTCCGCATGAGTGTGGGCGCACGAGGCATCGACATCCTCAACCAGTTCCTCATCGAGGCCATACTCCTTTCGGTGACAGGAGGCATCATCGGAGTCATACTGGGAGTGACCCTCTCGCTATGCCTCAACACCTTCCTCCACATCGCCACGCAGATAGAGCCGTGGAGCATCATCATGAGCTTCGCCGTATGCACCCTCACCGGCGTCTTCTTCGGCTGGTATCCCGCCAAGAAGGCAGCCCGTCTCGACCCCATCGAGGCCATACGCTACGAATAATGTCACCCTCACCACGGGAGCCTTCGTTCCCAAGGCTAAAAAAAGCAGCGCCGTCACTGGCGCTGCTTTTTTGGTGGTTATAGGACTATCGGTACCATGAGTTTCAGACACACATTGCGGCCCATATTGTAGACGCCGCGGCGCCCGGTCTGGGGGTTGGTGTCGAGATACTTCAACCGGCTCAGATGGCTCAAGTAGACACGGTCGGTGAGGTTCTCGCCCGCGAGGGCGAGGGTGCAGATGCGCCGCCCACGGCTCTTGATGTCGGCGCCGGCATAGAGATTGAGCAGCGTATACGATGGTGTGGGAGTCTCGGTGTCGTTGGCGGTATAGCAGTGGTTCTGCCGCAGATTGCAGTCGGCCTCGACCTTGACATAGAGATGGTCTACCCAGCGGCTATTGCATATCAGCTCGTATCTCACATCGGCTCTCCAGCGCGGCGCAGGGGGAAACGGCA
>ERZ780128.205-NODE-205-length-27215-cov-4.273638_pt1 | contig 27215 bp, 26 predicted proteins | sample MGYA00511170_ERZ780128 | MGnify/ENA primary metagenome ERZ780128 (study PRJEB29588, sample SAMEA1970465) | human gut metagenome | biome: human gut; feature: human-associated habitat; material: faeces | place: Denmark | collected 2008/2010 ...
GTTCGGAATGCTCCACCGCCAGTCTGTCATTGACCTCATTCATTCTGGTAATCAATGACATATATTCCTCCGACTCGTAGTCTGTCCTTTCCGCCAGCTGTTTGCCGATTTCCTCGAGTTCTTCCTCGAGTTCGTTCATTGCGGCAAAGGCCGTCATTGTTTCGTCAATGACAGTCTTTCCTTTATGATGCTGCATTATCTGCGGCAGATAGCCTATCTTTATGTGATTGGGAAGGTCAATGTGGCCTGACGTCGGGCTCTGCTCTCCGCATATCATCTTCATGATGGTGGATTTTCCCGCCCCGTTCTTGCCGACGAGACCTATCTTGTCTGTTTCACTTATATGGAAACTTATGTTGTCCAGCAACGTATAACTGCCATACGCTACGGTAACTCCGTTTATGGAAATCATAGTCTAATCCTTTTTTACACAGACCAATATGCTCATTTCATACAGCAGATAAAGCGGAGCTGCAGCGATCAGCATTGAAAACGGGTCTGCAGGTGTTATTATTGCGGCTACAACCAGTATCGCTACTATTGCATGTCGTCTGTATTTCTTGATGCTTTCTTTTGTCACGATTCCCATCCTGTTCAGCACTGCGATAAGCACCGGGAATTCGAAGACTATCCCGAACAGGAGCACCATCGACGTGAACATTGAAATATAGGATTCAAGGGTGATAGTGTTCAGGACTTCATCGCTGACGGTATATCCCTGGAAGAAGTTCAATGTTATTGGCAGAATCATGTAATATCCTATTGCGAGGCCGGCGTAGAACAAGATTGAGGCAAATGAAAAAGCCTGTCTGACTGATGACTTCTCTGAAGGATACAATGCAGGGGCAATAAACATCCAAAGCTCATAACATACATAGGGAAAGGATATTATGAAACCGCAGATGAACGAAACCTTCAGGTGGATGAAGAACTGTGCAGATATGTCTGTGTTGATCAGTGTCATGGTGAACGGAAGGTTCAGCCATCTGTATAGCCAGAAGTCATGCCTCGTGGGAGCCAAGATGACGTCATCGAACAGGAATCCCTTGAAGCACAACAGAACCACTCCGGTACACGCAATAGCAAGTACTGAGCGGAACAAAGTCCCCCTCAGTACTTCCAAGTGATCCCAAAAAGACATTTCCTCGTTGTTGTCGCTCACTTTGTCGAGGATTTATTTTTCAGCGCCTGTGTTGTTTCCCTTGTCGTTAAGGGTGGCATCCACGTCCTTGATGTCTTTTTCTACTTCATTGAGCCCGTCTTTGAAGCTCTTTACGCCTTTACCGAGTCCTTTCATCAGTTCAGGAATTTTCTTGCCTCCGAAGAGGAGAAGCACTATCAATGCGATAATCACTATCTCCCAAGGACCTACGATACCTAATGGAAAAATTGGCATAATTCTTATTATTAAAAGTTATGTAACTATTTGTCATTCATTCTGGAACGTATCATTTCCAGAAGTCTTTCAGGGCAGCCTACCGGACGTCCCGTCTCCTTGCTGAGGAATCCTAGAACTACCTGTCCTTCAGCGCACAGGATGTTGTCCTGGTTATATACTGCCTGCTTTATGACAAGTTTTGCAAGAGGAAGTTTGTCTATGGATGCCGTACATCTCAGGACATCTCCCATCTTTGCCGAAAACTTGTATTTGCATTCTACCGAAACAACGGGGATAACTACGCCGTCCGCTTCGCATTGTTCGATAGGATATCCGCCTTCGCGAATCATCAGGTTTCGTGCGCACTCGAAATATCTGATATAGTTCGAGTGGTGCACGATCCCCATCTGATCTGTCTCATAGTAGCGGACAGGAAATGACGTTTCGTAATACATCATGGCCGTTAGAGAGATTTAAGTGCCTTTATCTGAGCCTCATAGCTCTCAATCTTGGAGAGTGAATCGGCTTCCTTCTTGCGCTCTACCGCTACAACTTTCTCTGGCGCATGTGCAGTGAATCTCTCATTTGAGAGTTTCTTGCGGACTGACTCCAGGAACTCTTTCTGATATTTCAGTTCAGCTTCGAGTTTTGCGATCTCTTCTTCCACATTGACCTTTCCCGTAAGAGGAACGTACATTTCTACTGTGCGTATCATCTGGGAAACGCCCTCCGATGTAGCTCCGAAATCTGAAACCATCTCTACAGAAGACGCATTTGCAAGTTTCGATACGACTGAAATCATCTCAGCAGGGAATTCACCCTTGAACTTCACCTGAAGTGCCTCCTTAGGTGAGATGTTCTTCTGCTGGCGGATGCTTCTTACGGCGTTGACAGCCTCTTCAGCGAGTTCGAATGACGCGATGAGATTCGCGTCGTAACTGCCGGCCTTAGGGCTTGGCTGGAACATGATTGTCTCTCCATCCTTGCGCTCAGCCATGTCCTGCCAGAGTTCCTCGGTAATGAACGGCATTACAGGGTGAATCATCTTCAGAAGGGCCTCGAAGAAACCTAATGTATCATTGTAGGTAGCCTTGTCAATCGGCTGTCCGTAAGCAGGTTTGATAAGCTCCAGATACCATGAGCAGTAGTCGTCCCAGAACAATTTGTAGATGCTCATGAGTGCATCGGAAATTCTGAACTTGGAGTAATGGTCTTCTACTGTTTCGATGGTCTGGCTCATCTTGTTGCGGAACCACTCTACGGCGATTCTGCAAGCCTCAGGCTGCTCTGCGTTTTCATCTACAGTCCAGCCTTTGACAAGCCTGTATGAGTTCCAGATTTTGCCGCAGAAATTACGGCCCTGCTCGATCTGTGACTCGTCATAGAAGATGTCGTTACCTGCTGATGCGCAGAGCAGCATACCGATACGGACTGCGTCTGCACCATATTTTGCGATAAGGTCGAGAGGGTCAGGAGAGTTGCCCAATGTCTTGGACATCTTGCGTCCCAGCTTGTCTCTTACGATACCTGTAAGATATACGTTGCGGAACGGTTCCTTGCCCATGAACTCGTCACCTGCCATAATCATTCTGGCAACCCAGAAGAACAGGATATCCGGTCCTGTAACAAGGTCATTTGTAGGATAATAGTATGCAAGATCCTTGTTCGGCGTATGCTCAGGATGTCCGGGGCGCTCAGCGTCGAATACGGAGATAGGCCACAGCCAAGATGAGAACCATGTGTCGAGGACGTCGTCATCCTGACGCAGCTGGTCAGCAGTGATTTCAGGATTGATTTTCTTTGCAGCTTCGAGAGCCTCTTCAGGTGTCGCTTCTACAACATATTGTCCGTCAGGGAGATAGTAAGCAGGAATTCTCTGGCCCCACCAGAGCTGACGGCTGATGCACCAGTCGCGTACTGTCTCCATCCAGTGCTTGTATGTGTTTCTGTATTTGTCAGGAATGAGTTTTACATTTCCGCTTTCCACAGACTCCAATGCGATTTCGGCAAGGTGTCCCATCTTGAGGAACCACTGTGTGGAGAGCCTAGGCTCGATTACGGCATTGGTCCTCTCGGAATATCCGATAGGAGAGATATACTCCTCGACCTTTTCGAGACATCCAGCCTCCTGAAGCATCTTCTCGATCTTCTTTCTGGCCACGAAACGATCCTCGCCAACGAGAATCTGTGCTTTTTCGTTCAATTTGCCGTGATCGTCAATGATATCTGTCACAGGAAGATTGTGGCGGAGTCCGATTTCATAGTCATTAATGTCGTGAGCCGGAGTAACCTTGAGGCAGCCGGTACCGAAACCGATTTCAACATAGGAATCCTCAATGATAGGAATCTCCTTGTTTATCAGAGGGATGAGGACCTTCTTGCCTTTAAGCCAATGATAGCGTTCGTCGTCAGGATTGATGCTGACTGCTGCATCTGCCATGATTGTCTCAGGTCGGGTCGTCGCAACGATGATATATTTGTCTGTGCGGTTTCCGTTGCCATCTGAAATGTAGTATCTCAAATGATAGAAATGGCTCTTGGTCTCCTTGTGTATTACCTCCTCGTCACTGACTGCGGTATGTCCTTCCGGATCCCAGTTGACCATACGTACTCCTCTGTAAATCAAGCCCTTCTTGTAGAAATATACAAAGGTGCTGATAACGGATTCCGTGAGATCCGGATCCATAGTGAACTTGGTCCTGTCCCAGTCGCATGATGCGCCGAGTTTGCGCAGCTGGTTCAGAATGATTCCGCCGTGCTCCTCTTTCCATTCCCATGCGTGCTTCAGGAATTCCTCACGGGTGAGGTCCTCTTTGTTGATCCCCTGAGCCTTGAGTCTGGCTACGACCTTGCTTTCGGTTGCGATGGAAGCATGGTCGGTTCCCGGAACCCAGCAGGCATTCTTGCCGTCCATTCTGGCCTTTCGGATAAGGACGTCGTTCAAGGTGTTGTTCAGAACGTGCCCCATGTGAAGGATACCTGTCACATTTGGTGGCGGGATGACAATAGTATAAGGTTCTCTTTCATCCGGTTCAGAATGAAAGAACTTGTGGTTTAGCCAATAGGCGTACCATTTGTCCTCTACCTGCGAGGGATTGTACTTAGCCGAAAGTTCCATTATTATGATTCGTTTTCGTTATTATTATCTATTCCGTGTTTTGCGGACAACCAGATACCGGGTCCCAACAAAATCATACAAAGATACGAAACTGGATGCAATTTGTCCTAATCTTTTAGTAAATTTGCGTAAACATAAAAATACATTTCATTTATGGCAAACGAAAAAAACGAGCTCAGTCTCGAATTGAGACCTGAAGTTGCAACTGGAACATACTCGAATCTTGCAATTATCACTCACTCTCACAGTGAGTTCATCATTGATTTTGCAGGCATGCTCCCAGGTATGCCGAAACCGAATATCACCAACCGGATCATAATGAACCCGGAGCATGCAAAAAGATTGCTTATCGCATTGCAGGACAATGTAAAAAAATATGAAAGCAATTTCGGCCCGATAGATATGGGAGTACGTCAGAATGCCCCGCAGACGGAAGGCGGAACCTTTGATTTGGGAGGCTTCGGTCCTTTCAACAACGGAACCAAATCATAGGCAGATGACTTCAGAGAAAAACAGCATAATGCCCGACTTCAGCAGAATCCGGGCATTTGCTTTCGATGTAGATGGCGTATTCACCGATGGAGGCATCCTGTGTGACCTTCAGGGTGAGCTTTATCGTACCTTCAATGCCAAAGATGGTTTCGGTGTGAGGATGGCCACCATGAAGGGGTATCCCGTCGCGATCATTACCGGCGGACGTTCAGGCTCCATTGTGGCAAGATTCCGCACATGCGGAGTAGGTCAGGAGGATGTCTATCTCGGTTCGAGGGACAAGATTGCAGACCTGAATGATTTTTGCAGGAAGTATTCGCTTGAAAGGGCTGAAATTCTCTATGTCGGTGACGATGTGCCTGATATTGAGGCTATTATGTCATGCGGAATAGGTGTGTCCCCTGCTGATGGCGTACAAGAGGCCAAGGATGCGGCGGATTATGTTTCTGAATTCCCGGGCGGCCGTGGATGCGTGAGAGATGTCATCGAAAAGGTGATGAAAGTACGTGGCGACTGGGTATTCGATGTTGCCCGCTACAAGAAGAAATTCTGATAACCATATGGATCTTAAGGGAAAGAAACTGATTTTGTCAAGTGCTTCACCCAGAAGGCGTGAACTTCTCGCCGGGCTTGGACTTGAATTTGACATTGACACAAATACTTCATTTGTCGAACATTACGACGACAGTACTCCTCTGGAAAGTATCCCTGCTCTCATGTCAGAGGGCAAGTCTGCCGGTTTTCATCGTCCGCTGGCGGACAATGAAATTCTGCTGACATCTGATACGATGGTGTATTGTGACGGTGTCGTGATGGGAAAACCGCACAGCAGCGGAGAGGCTGTGTCAATGCTGAAGCATCTTTCCGGTAAAGTGCATCATGTTACGACTGCCGTGACATTGAGAGATGCAAGGCATTCCGTCACTGTATCAGATACAGCATATGTGCATTTTAAGGAATTGACTGATAGTGAGATAAAGTATTATGTCGATACTTTCAAGCCTCTCGACAAAGCTGGTGCTTATGGCATTCAGGAATGGATAGGCTATGTGGGTATAACCAAGATCGAGGGCTCTTTCTATACTATCATGGGGCTTCCGGTCCATCTTGTATATCAGGAACTTGAAAACGGATTTATTATTAATAACTAATAACAATCATGAAGAAAATAATCATTTTCGCGGCTGCACTCCTGCTTGGATGTTCCGCTATGTCAGCCCAGAATAAGGGAGACATGTCTGTAGGTGGCATATTCGGCTTTTCTGCCGGCGCCAGCAAGACCAACATCACATCAAATTCTACTACAGTTAAGGGAGACAATGTACCTTCAGCAGCGTCTTTCCAACTTAACGGAAATTTCGGATTCTTTTTCGCTGACAATTGGAAATTAGGAGCTTCTCTGGGTTACACCTTCACTTCTGAGCCAACTGCAAAGAAGGATGACAAGTGGCTGAAGAACAGAGCGAATATTGTCCTTATCGGCCCTTCAATTTCATATTATGTGAGAATCACTGATCGTTTCTTCTATACTCCGGGGGTCGGCGTTTACTGTGCAGTAGGCAACTACAAGACAGACCTGACCTCATCCATTTCACACAAGAACAGTTGTGCAGGATTTGCTATGAATCTCGAGCTGGGCTCATTCGAGTTCAAGCCGACTTCCCTTGGGGAATTGCAGTAGGTCTGGTCAATGTCAGCTTTGCTGATGTGAAAGTTGAGGAGGATTCTGACAACTATTCTTGGACGACAAGTACGGATTTTTCTTTCGGAATCAAACCTAGCGTAGGTATCAATTTCTATTTCTAGTATTATAGTAACCTTCAGAAACAGAGAACGGCAGCCTTCCAAGCTGCCGTTCTCTGTTTCTGAAAGTTGCCTATTCGACATAGAGTAGAAGTCCCTTAAGGTACTCCCCTTCCGGATGATAGATATTTACCGCATGGTCTGCCGGCTGGTTCAGCCTGTCAAGGATACGCACCTTCCTTCCGGTCTGAGCCGCAGCAGAGAATACTGCCAATGCAAATGCTTCTTTATCGACTACCTGTGAGCAGCTGAACGTGAATACGAATCCTCCCGGTGCAACTTTGGATATTGCAGCCGCGTTAAGTCTCTGGTAGGCCCTGAGAGCATTACGGAGTACACCTCTGTGCTTTGCGAATGCAGGCGGATCCACAATCATCAAATCATACTTGCCGGCAGGGATATCTTTCAGATAATCAATGGCATCCAGACAAAGACTCGTGTGTCTGGATTTGTCAAATCCTCCGATTTCCACGTTTTTGTCCACGAGGGCCATTGCCTTGGCAGAACTGTCAACAGAATCCACATGAACGGCTCCAGCGCCGAGTGCATAGATGGAAAATCCGCCTGTGTAGCAGAACAGGTTCAGCACATTGCGGTCTTTTGCATAGCGCTCCACAAGTTTCCTGTTCTCTCTCTGGTCAAGAAAGAATCCGGTTTTCTGTCCCTCTGTCCAGTTGACGAGGAATTTGTGCCCGTTCTCCAATACAACCTGTTCATTGTCATTGAACCCCTCTTTCTTGTAGAGGTATCCGTCGATGAGGTCCAGGCCGGCCTTGAAAGGTGCAGTTCCGGAACTCTTGTCATAGACGGCCTTCAGTTTGTCCCCATAGATCTTCACAAGGGCGTCTGAAATCTGTTTTTTCGCGCGGAACATACCGGCCGAGTGTGCCTGCATTACACAAACGCCATTATACCAGTCAATGATAAGGCCAGGAAGGTTGTCTCCCTCACCATGCACAAGCCTGTAACAGTTCGTATTGCCTCCGTCCTGTGCAAGTCCTGTCGCAATCCTGACTTCCAGAGCTTTGGAAAGCATGGCCTCCCAATATGCATCATTGATTACATCAGTTTCGAAACTGAGGACTCTTACAGCGATGGAACCGATCTGATAGTGGCCGGCTGCAAGAAAATCACCTTCTGAACTATAGACACTTACGACGTCGCCTTCCGCCGGATTACCTACGATCTGTGCAATCGCTCCCGAGAACACCCACGGGTGGAATCTTTTCAGGGAGTCTTCCCTACTTTTTTTCAGTATTATCTTTGCCATTATTTTTCTTTTTTCTGAAATATCTTCTGTGTCTCTTCTTTTGTTTTCCTGCAGTCTGCTGCTGGTCCGTACGTGCAGCATTGACATTGACATTGGCAGTCGCCGCAGACATTGACTTTTTCCTTCTTGGACGCTTCTTTCTGCGTTTTTTCTCCTTGGCGGCAGCCTCCGGCTCCGCCGGTTTTGCCTGTTCAGATGATGTGTCAATGTTCTTGTGAGGCGGTCCCTGTATCGGCATCATCTGCTCTGGTGTGAGCGGATTCTTCTCGGATTTCATCAGCACGTTGTACATTTCCCGGCATACCCAGGCATCTGTCGCCGCGTAAAGCTGCTGTGATTCGGAAAGTATTTCCGCCTCCCAGTTTGACAACTGCTGTGTCTTTGAAATCTTGTAGCCGAGGATGATGGCGGACATCTTCTTGACGCTCTTGTCGCGGATGCCGTACTCCCAAACTATTTTCTGGAGGTCAATGAAACCCTTGGCTTCGAACGGCTTGTATTTCTGGAGGCCCCGGACGTCGTCATGCACTGCGGCTCCGACCTTTATTATCTTTTCATTGGCCAGAATACGGCAGAGCCTGTCATCCATTCCAAGTTGTTTGATTCTGAAAAGGAAGGCCTCCTTGGGTCCTGACAATTGCAATAGTGCAACACCATAATGGGGCTGTGAAGGCGTAAAACTCGGGCGGGATTCTGTATCGAATCCTATTATCTTCTGTCGCCTGAGGTATGCTATGGCATGCTCCATTTCCGGTCCCGGCCTATCGATTACCGTAATCTTTCCGCCAAACGCCGCCAACTCCAGCTTTTCTATTTCTTCCGGCAGTACGCTAATCTGAAACATATTCATCATAAATATTTTGGGCGTTCTTTCTCAAGAACTGCTTGAGATTCTCATCCGGGAATCTTGTAGGTTTTTCTACTAGCATGAATGTTTCGAAGTCCGAACAATCTGCCCTGTTGTATTTGAAATCATTGGTGAATCCTCCCTGTGGAGAATAATCCTGTGCAGCCATTCCGGTGACAGGAACTGTACAATATATTCTGGTGGAAGGATACGCGACACGATGAGTGAAACAATTCTCTTTCCGCATGAAGCTGATGCATTCAGATGCTATGGCAGTGGCCGGGTCAATGAATTCAAATCTGTCAGTGAGCAGACCGCTGTAGAATGTAAGACTGTCATCATTGCTTTCACGCATACGGGCAAGTTCCGCATTCAGAACGTCAGCCTTGAGAGGCATATCATCGACGAGTACTGCACCTATCTTGTATGTATTGCCGATGGCCTTGTACATCCTGAAGAACGATATTATTCTGTCTCTCAATGATTTGCCATGCTGCGGACAATAAGCTTCATATTTCAATGTCTTATATTCCTTTACAATCTCACTCCATGCAGTTGCGTAAACACCGGAGCCAAGGGTCTGCTCATCAGTCCATACGGCAAAAGAACCATTTGCCTCCGGATGGTGCTTAATGGCATATCTGAACATTGAGTGGACAGGCGAAATGACAGCAATGTCAGGCCTTGCAGCATTGACAATGCTCATGATGTCATCGTATCCGAAAGCGGAAAGATACGAAGAGGATAAAATTACTATTTTCGATGCAGTCTTCCTTTCGGTGGTGTTCTTGTCGAACTGGCTTGCATGGAATAATGTGTCGATACTACTCAGAAAGTTCTTAACAGTCAATTCCTTAAGGAAGATATCATTCCCCTGCTCCAAGTAGCCCTCATATGGGGCATTGGCACTATCGCAGATGAGATCGAAAGTCTCGCCCGCAAAGTCCGGGAGTCCGTCCGGAACTGACTTCCCATTGACATTGTCGAAATTATCGCAGGTTATGAAATTGTCTGCCAAGAACAGTGTCTGCTCGCTTGGTCCGACAATAGCAATTGAACCGTCTCTTCCGTCAATGCAGGATTTCCGTATCTTCTCATATACGGTGGATGTCGTGTCCGAGAGAATATCTCTTACGAAAGGTATAGTCGAAGGGTCACCGGCCCCATGATTTCCGCATGAAACCATGAAGGTCGGTGACACTATCGAAAGTAATAATAGTAACCTCTTTGTTATCACTTAAATCAGTTTTTGGCCCTACTTCCGCAGGGCGTGGGTTAACTAGAAGAACAGCAGCTCCCTGTATTTCGGAAGTGGCCAAAGCTCGTCATCTACAAGCATTTCCAGATGGTCAGCACTGTAACGTACCTTGTCCATCTCGGCTTTGACTTCCGTTGAATACAAGTATGCGCGTTCCGCCATGTCTTCTACTCTGTTCGCTCTCTTGCGGGCTTCAACCAAAGCTTCGACATCGGCTGAAATATTATTGACGAATCCGGAGATTTTCTTGTATGTGTCCATATCGGCTTTGCAAAGCTTTTTGAACTCGTCTCCGAATACGTCCTTGCATCCCTGGATGCTCTTTACCAATATGTTCTGGTAGCTTACAGCTGCCGGGATGATGTGATTAAGGCACACGTCGCCCAGGATTCTGGCTTCGATCTGAAGTTTCTTTACGTATGTCTCGTTGAGCACCTCATATCTTGCCTCGGATTCAACCGGTGAAAGTACACCGAGTTTGTCGAACATGTCAATGCTGTCTTTCTCGAGGAATACTTTGTATGCTTCCGGCACATTGCGTACGGACCTGAGTCCTCTGCGTGCTGCTTCCTCTTCCCATTCTTTGCTGTATCCGTTGCCTTCGAACATGATATTCTTGGATTCGGCAATGAACTTTCTTACGACGGTAAGGACTGCACTCTGTCTGTTTTCACCTTTTGCTTCAAGTTCGTCGGCTTCTTTTCTGAACTCGTTGAGACTCTCTGCTACAATCGAATTAAGTACATATGTAGCACTTGCGCCATTTGCTGAAGAGCCTACAGCGCGGAATTCAAATCGGTTTCCGGTGAATGCGAACGGTGATGTTCTGTTACGGTCAGTATTGTCCTGGACAATTTCAGGGATGGAACTTACCATCTGGATGGAAGCCTTGCTTGCTTCTGCATCTGAGAAGTCCGTCATATTCAGGATACTGTCGAATATTTTGGACAGTGTGGAACCTGAGAAGATGGACATTACTGCAGGAGGTGCCTCATGACCGCCAAGCCTGTATGAGTTGTTCAATGTGCAGACTGAAGTCATCAGCAGATAGTTGTGGCGATATACCGCACGGACTACGGATGAGTAGAATGCAAGGAACTGGAGATTCTTGGTCGGGGTTTTCCCTGGAGAAAGAAGATTCACGCCAGTGTCGGTCTGCATTGACCAGTTGCAGTGTTTTCCGCTACCGTTTATTCCATCGAAAGGTTTTTCGTGGAAAATGACCTTGAGGTGATGTTTTTCTGCAACTTTAGGCATGACAATCATGAGAAGCATGTTCTGGTCGATTGCCTTTGTGGCCTCACAGAAGACCGGTGCACATTCGAACTGGTTAGGTGCAACCTCATTATGCCTTGTCTGGAGCTGGATGCCAAGTTTATAAGCCTCTGTCTCGAAATCTTTCATGAATGCTTCTACACGGCTTGGAATGGCTCCGAAATAGTGGTCGGACAGCTGCTGGTCTTTTGCAGATGTGTGGCCGATTACGGTTCTGTCGCAGAGTTTGAGATCCGGACGGGCATTGTAAAGTGCCTCATCTACAAGGAAATACTCCTGTTCCAATCCGACATTGACAGAAACTGATTTTATGGATTTGTCGAACAGATTTGCCACTGATGTAGCTGCAGAACTGAGTGCCTGTATGGATCTCAGGTTAGGAACTTTCATGTCAAGGGCTTCGCCTGTATATGACACAAAGACAGACGGGATACAAAGTGTCTCGTCGAGGATGAAGACCGGAGAGTTAGGATCCCATGCGGAATAACCTCTGGCCTCGAATGTGTTACGCAGTCCTCCATTCGGAAAACTGGATGCATCAGGCTCCTGCTGGACAAGTGCGCTTCCGCTGAATCTCTCGAATGCCTGGCCGTCCTTCACTGTAACGAAGGCCTCGTGTTTCTCGGCTGTCGTACCGGTAAGCGGCTGGAAGAGGTGCGTGTAATGGGTGGCACCTTTTTCGGTAGCCCAGGTCTTCATGGCTGATGCAATCTCGTTTGCGACAGCCCTGTCGATCTTCTTTCCGAACTGGACAGCAGACAAAACAGCGTCATAGGCGGTCTGAGACATGTATCTCCTCATTTTTGCGAGGTCGAACACGTTTTCCCCGAAGAAGGCCGAAATCGGTCTCTTCTCAACGAAATAACGCTCAGTTGTGTGAGCGGCAGCTTCGTCCAAAGCTCTTTGTCTGAAAGTTGACATAATTTCTTTATGATTTTGTTAAGTACGTCCGCAAAGGTAAAAAAAAACACTATCTTTGCGAAACCCAAAACGAGGGTTTTTATATTAAAACGAACATAATGATTAAAATTTCTCACAAGTCGGAGCAAATGCCCGCTTCAGCTATCAGAAAGCTGGTTCCTTTTGCCGATGCCGCCAAAGCGGAAGGCATAAAAGTTTATCATCTCAATATCGGTCAGCCGGATATCAAATCTCCACAGTATGCATTGGATGCGGTGCGTAAAAACAACCTCGATCACGTTTCCTATACCAACTCCGCGGGGTTGATCGAACTCAGGAAAGGTCTGGTCGAGAAATACTACAGGAAAATAGGCATTGACATTGATGTTCCTGAACTTATTGTCACTGTTGCCGGCAGCGAGGGTGTGAACCTCTCTCTCCAGATTACTTGCGATGAGGGTGATGAAGTGATTGTCCTTGAGCCGTTTTACACGAATTACAATACATTCGCATTCATGAACGGCGTTACTTTAAAGGCTGTTCCTACCGATATCCGCAACGGGTTCAAGGTTCCTGAGATGTCCGAGTTCGAGAAACTTATAACTCCACGCACCAAGGCTATTCTCATAAGCAATCCGGGAAATCCTACCGGAACCCTTTATACAAAGGAAGACATGCTTGCCCTTGGCGTGATTGCCAAGAAGCATGATCTGTTCCTCATTTCTGATGAGGTTTATCGTGAGTTCTGTTATACGGATGAACCGCATTTCTCTGCCATGAACATTCCGGGACTTGAGCAGAATGTTATTCTTATTGATTCAGTCTCAAAGAGATACAATCTCTGCGGTTCACGCATCGGCTGCATTGTCTCGCATAATCAGGATGTCATGAAGGCTGCCATGAAATATGCCCAGGCCCGTCTCTGTCCTCCTGTTTTCGGACAGCTTGCGGCAATCGGTGCCCTCGATACTCCTGATGAGTATTTCAAGGAAGTCCGCGAAGAGTATATCAGAAGGCGTGACTATATGGTATCCCGTCTCAACAATATGCCAGGTGTCTATTCTCCGCTTCCTATGGGTGCGTTCTATACCGTGGCTGAAATCCCTGTTGACAATGCAGAGGACTTCGCCAAGTGGATGCTTACTGACTTCCGTTACGAAGGCCAGACTACCATGGTTACCCCTGCGGCTTCTTTCTACAAGACTCCAGGCAAGGGCACGAATCATATCCGTGTGGCTTACGTTCTGGAAATTCCTGAACTGGAGAAGGCGCTGGATGTCCTGGAAAGAGGTCTGTCAGAATACCCTGGCAAGATTTAGAACTTCCAGAATCTTCGGAATCAGCATTGAGTGGAGGAATTCTTCTTCCATGTAATGTGTACCCTCATATATGGCGTAAGTGTTTCGTCCGAAATGCTTACGCCAACTTCTGACATTGACGACGCCCCATCGGCGATATGTGTCTTTTGTGCCGAAGAAGGCAAAAAAGTAGTCTTTATTTCCTCTTGAGGGTGAATGACTTAGCACTTTTTCTCGCATACCGCGATAATGCCTGAGGATGTCCCTTGTGAAGTCGAGTGGCTGACGCCTGCCGGGACGCGGCTGGAATTGCTTTCGCATGAACCACGCTGCCCCGGGAAGGTAACTTGCCAATGCCATCCAGCGTGCCGCCCCGGTTGCAGGAGAAACGAAGATGTGCGGGACACCGCCAATCCGGATTGCGTGTAAAGAACCCAAAGATTCTCCAATCACGAGCTCAGGATTAAGCTCCTGACGCCATGCCGCGATCTGTTTTTCCGCAATGTCCGGGTCAATGTCATATGTACGCACGATTATGTCAATGCTGATGTCTGATTCCGGTGAGATATATTCTCCTATATGTTCATTCAGAATGGATGGAATCCGGCTGTCTTCACCGCCTCCCATACCATGTATATATAAAATGTTATATATTTTCACTTTTGGAGCTAATTTTATTAAAATCCGATTGTAAATATAGCAACAATTATATATATTTGTAAATAGAATTAAACCAAATTTTTTTAAGTAACATGAAAAGATTGCTTGCGTTTTCAGTTGCAGCATTGTGCTTGCCGGCACTTTTGCTCGCACAGCCTTCAGACGGCTCAAAGCAGGTCGAGTATCAGTTCACTACTGTGAAGGCTAACCCTATTACCTCAGTAAAGAACCAGTTCCGTTCAGGTACATGCTGGTGCTTCTCTACTCTCGGATTCCTCGAGTCAGAGGCTATCCGACTTAACAACATTAAGGATACAACTCTCTATCCTGATTTCTCGGAGATGTTCGTTGTCAGCCACTCTTATCAGGATCGTGCGGAGAAGTATGTCAGACTTGACGGCAAACTGAACTTCGGAGCAGGATCAGAATGTAACGACGTTCTTTACGTAGCGAAGCACTATGGTCTTGTACCTCAGGGTGTTATGCCAGGTCTTAACTATGGTACGGAACTCCCTGTCCATGGAGAGATAGATGCTCTTGCATCTGCTTACGTGAAAGTTATCGCATCAAATCCTAACAGAGTTCTTTCTACCGCATGGAAAAAAGGTTTCCAGGGAATTATGGACGCATACTTCGGAGAGTGCCCTGCTGAGTTTACATACAATGGTGTAAAATACACTCCTGAGTCTTATCGTGATTCATACAAGATCAATCCTGATGACTATGTATCATTGACATCATATACACACCATCCTTTCTATGAGAAGTTTGCTTTGGAAATCAGCGACAACTGGCGTTGGGAACAGGACTGGAACGTTCCTATCGACGAGTTCATGGCTGCTCTTGACAATGCTCTCGAGAATGGTTTCACGGTAGCTTGGGGTACAGACGTAAGCGAGAAAGGTTTCACCCGCGACGGTCTCGGAATCCTCTACAAGGAGCAGGTCAAGAAAACTTCAGGTTCTGACCAGGAGCGCTGGGTAGGAAAGAGTGAGGAGAAGAACGACGAGCCACAGGCACCGGAAGAGGAAGTTGCTGACCAGGCATACAGACAGAAGGGATATGACAACAAGAATCTCACCGATGACCACGGAATGCAGATCTTCGGAATCGCAAAAGACCAGTTCGGAAAGAAGTATTACATGGTAAAGAACTCTTGGGGAACAGCCGGTAAATACAAAGGAATCTGGTACGTTACCGAAGCTTACGTAAGAGGCAAGTCAATGGATATCACGATGCACAAGGATGCTCTTCCTAAATCACTTGCAAAGAAATTGGGTGTTAAATAATGCATATGCAGATTATTAAACATATACCAAATACAATCACCTCAATGAACCTGATTTCAGGCACTCTTGGGGTGATTTTCACCTTACACGGACGAATAGACATAGCCTTCCCGCTCATGTTGGCGGCGGCGGGATTTGATTTCTGCGACGGGTTTGCAGCCAGACTTCTGAAAGCATACTCGGAAATCGGGAAAGAACTAGATTCTCTTGCGGATATGGTCAGCTTCGGAGTTCTTCCGGCCATAATGCTTTACAAGACAATGACAGTTTGCGGAACTTGGAATCTGCTCTGCTATGTTCCTCTTGTCTTGGCCGCATTCTCGGCATTGAGACTTGCAAAATTCAATATAGATGAGCGCCAGCATGGAAGTTTCATCGGTCTTGCTACACCGGCTGCTGCAATGATATGTGGTTCACTTGCATATTATGTGGAACTTTCACCATATTCATGGATCAGTTCACTTTGCGGGACATGGTATTTCATCCCTCTAATTGCAGTCATATTGTCTGCTCTGCTTGTCAGCGAAATACCAATGTTCGCCATGAAGTTCGGTAAGGGCCTTGAAGCTGACAACAAGACGAAGATGCTCCGTACCGGTTTCCTCTCCGGAATCGTCTGCATCATCGTCGCTGTATTTGTTCTCGGAGCAAACTGGTCGCTTGTTGTCCTGTTCATGTTCCTTTACTATCTTCTGCTGAATCTTGCAGTTTATGCTGCCGATTTCAAGAGGAAATAGATTAAAGTAATCCTTAACGCTTACTAAGTTTATACAAAACGAGGGAGGCCACATTACGTGAGTCTCCCTCGTTTTATATTCCGAGAAAACGGAACTTGATTTACTAATAGTTTTCAGCCTTGATCTGGAAATAACTCTTTGCGTGCTTGCAGACCGGGCAAACCTCAGGTGCCTTCTTTCCGATTACAATATGACCGCAGTTTGAGCATTCCCAAATCATATCCTCGTCGCGTGAGAATACGATACCTTCCTTTACGTTCTCGAGAAGTTTTCTGTAACGCTCCTCATGAGCCTTTTCGATTGCTCCCACTTTCTCAAACAGGAAAGCTATGTCCTCGAAGCCTTCTTCCTTGGCTGTCTTTGCGAAACCCGCATACATGTCTGTCCACTCATAGTTCTCTCCGTTTGCGGCATCTGTAAGATTGGTTGCCGTATCAGGAATTTCGCCGCCATGAAGGAATTTGAACCATATCTTAGCGTGTTCTTTCTCATTTTTAGCTGTCTCCTCGAAGAGTCTGCCAATCTGTATATATCCCTCCTTGATTGCCTTGGAAGAATAATAGAGATACTTGGTATGAGCCTGAGACTCACCGGCAAATGCGGTCTGGAGATTCTGCTCAGTTTTAGAGCCTTTCAATTCTGCCATAATACTTGACTTTTAAAAATTAGTGGTCTGAGTAACAGGAACTTGATGAATTAGCCTGCCCCATCGACCATTTTCCATGCCAAATATAGTCAAATTTTATGTATATTTGAAAACGAAAATGATTTTTGAATTCTCGCATGGTATGGCCAAAGTGAAATCTCCGGATGATATCAAAATACGAAGGGTTAGAAAAACTGATTCATCCAAGTCAGGTTCTGCCGACCGTTCAGGCAAACAAAAAGGTCGCAGCGGGAAGAAGTCAGTCCGGAAAAAGATGTCTCATGCAAGAAAGAGACACAATAGAAAAAAGACAATGATGCTGAGCGGATGGTTTGCCGCAGCGATCATCTCGGTATTTGCCATCGTATTTATATTTCTACATCCGCGGGAGTCCTCTTCTGAGACAGGTGCCAAAGTACCGAGAGGAGATTATAAATATGTCATTGACCTTTCACATCACAATCCCGGGCGCATAGTATGGGACTCCTTAAGTGTCATGACTGACAAGCATGGTCATACGACAAAGTCCATAAATAAGGCGGAAAGAATTATACCGGTGTCTTATGTGATACTTAAGGCCAGTGAAGGCATATCATTGAAAGACAAGAATTTCAAAAAGAATTGGAAGGCTGCAGGAAAGGCTGGCCTGGGACGTGGAGCTTATCATTTTTTCAGGACTTCCAAGAGTCCTGAAGTTCAGGCCAGGAATTTCATCAATGCTACAGGACGTATAAAAGAAAGTGACCTTCCGCCGATTCTTGACATTGAAACTACTCACAAAGGTTATACAAAAGACCAGCTCAACGCAGCAGCATTGACCTGGCTCAAAATTGTGGGCGAGCACTACGGGCGTGCTCCTATTGTGTATTCTTCTGAGGCTTACATCAGGGATATCCTTAGCGACAAGATACGTGAAAACTACCCTCTCTGGATTGCCAGATACAGGTTTTTCCCTCCTGATCGCGAAGACTGGGCAATTTGGCAATTTACTGACAAAGCCGTAGTCTATGGAATTGACGGACTTGTCGATCTTAATGTGATGAAACCGGACTTTACTGAATAGACGAGACTTATCCGGTTCCTTTTAGAAATCGGTCTCGAAGCTTTGTGCAAGACCGCCCTCGCTGGTTTCCTTGTAGAGTGAAGGAATGTCATGTCCCGTACGTTTGAGAACCTCTACTACCCTGTCGAATGAAACCCGATGCTTACCGTCTGAGAATGATGCATATAGGTTTGCATCCAATGCTCGCGTAGCGGCAAAAGCGTTTCTTTCAATGCAAGGAATCTGAACAAGACCGCAAACCGGATCGCATGTCATTCCAAGGTGATGTTCGAGAGCCATTTCCGCGGCATATTCTATCTGGGAAGGACTGCCCCCGAATAATTGGCATGCGGCAGCGGCTGCCATCGCACATGCCACGCCAACTTCACCCTGACAGCCAACGTCTGCTCCGGAAATAGATGCGTTGCGTTTAACGACATTACCGATGATTCCGGCTGTGGCCAATGCGTGCAGCATCTTGGTGTCGCTGAACTCATGACCTTTCTGCATGTGATACAGAACGCCCGGGACAACACCGCTGGCTCCGCAGGTAGGTGCCGTCACGATTTTTCCTCCAGATGCGTTTTCTTCACTGACTGCCAAGGCATATGCATATACGAGACCTCTCGTTTGAAGTGATTTCTTGTATCCCGTCGCTTTCACGTAATATGTAGGGGCCTTACGTGCCAGATTAAGCGGGCCAGGAAGAACACCTTCATGCTCGATACCTCTTTCCACCGCGTCCTTCATGGCAGACCAGATTTCTATCAGATAATCCCAGATGGCCTCACCTTCACACATCTCAACATACTCCCAGTAGTTTCTTCCCTTCTCCTCGCACCAGTTCATGATGTCAGTAAGACGCTCCAGGTCATAGACGTCGTTTTCGGTCTCGAATCTGTCGCCGCTGGCTTTACCCTCAGACAAGGCTCCCCCGCCGATGCTATATACAGTCCAGTCTCCCGTAACATTCTTGTTCTCATCCAAAGACTTGAAATTCATGCCGTTAGGATGGAATGGGAGGAAAACTGACGGCTTCCAGACGAGTTCCACCGGTGCAACCTGTTTCAACTCATCTTTTATGGCAACGTCGGTCATATGTCCTTTGCCGGTAGCTGCAAGGCTGCCGTAAAGAGTGACCTGGAATGATTTTGCATCCCTGTGTTCACTTGAAAATATCTGCGCTGCTCTCATCGGACCCATTGTGTGGCTGCTGGACGGGCCTCGGCCTATTTTGAATAATTCTCTGAGAGATTTCATGTTCTAGTTATATTAATTTAGATTTACTGGTGAAGATTCCAACAATATAGCCTGTAAAGCCTTGATTTCCTCGTATTTAGGTGTATCATCCCTGAATGTCGGAACGATTTGGCGAACCTTGTCGTACATCGCCTTTGTGGCTGGGGCAAGTTTCTCTGCCACGCCCAGACAATCCACTGCCTGAACCAATGCCATGAGATGTATTGCCATTACCTGGCTGCAATTCTCTATCACCGTGCGGCAGAGAAGTGCGGAGTTGGTACCCATGCTCACAATATCCTGATTGTCATTGTTGTTGGGAATTGAATGGACATACATCGGATTAGACAACGTCTGGCTTTCTGCTGTCGTAGATGTGGCTGTGAACTGTGAAGCCTGAAGACCATAATTCAGTCCGAGCACACCCATATTGACAAACGGCGGAAGTATTCCATTGATTCTGTCGTGGAAAAGGTAATTCATCTGACGTTCAGCGAGCATTGTCATCTTGGTCACGGCAATCTTCAGCTTGTCCATCTCGAAAGAGATATAGTCTCCATGGAAATTGCCGCCGTGAATGACATTCTGCGAATCCATATCGACAATCGGATTGTCATCGACGGAATTGACCTCGTCTTCGATAATCTGTCCGGCATTCATCAAGGTCTCATATACGGGACCGAGAATCTGCGGCACGCAGCGCAGCGAGTAATATGGCTGGACTTTTTGCTTGAATACCTGCTCTCCTGATTTATGGAAGAGTTCTATCTTTCTGTTTCGCAGTAGTTTGCTGCCTTCTGACAGGGACCGCATGAGTTCCGCTATCTTAATCTGTCCAGGGTGATGTTTGAGTCCGTTAAGAATCTCTGACATGAAATCATCATAAGAGGATGCGATTTCATTCATCATTACAGAACACAATGTCTCCCATCCAAGCAGGCGTTCCGCCAGAATGTAGTTCACTGTGCCGATACCGGTCATCACTGCCGTGCCGTTGGTCACTGCAAGTCCCTCACGTATATGCATTTCCAGAGGCTTGAGACCATTTTCCGCCAACACTTCGCCTGCCGGGCGGATTATTCCGCCATAAGACACCTCGCCTTCGCCTATCAATGTCAATGCTATGTGTGCGAGTTGCACCAGATCGCCGCTGGCTCCTACGCTGCCGTGGCGTGGGACGACCGGGAAGATTCCCCTGTTTATGAATTCCACAAGAAGGTCAATGAGGGAGACATGAACTCCTGAATGTCCTTCCAGGAATGTCATGAGACGGGACAACATAGCAGCCTTCACGCAGATATCCGGAAGTCTTTCTCCTGCACCTGTCGAATGGCTACGTATAATGTTGTACTGCAATTCCTTGAGGTGGTCATCTTCAATTCTCCACTGGGCCATAGGTCCGAACCCTGTATTGATGCCATATATGACTTTGTCTTTCGAGAACTCCTCAAGAAAATCATAACTGGCTATGACTTGGTTCCGAAACTTTTCCGAAACCTTGACAGTCTCACCTTCATATAGGATTTGCTCTATTTCGCGGAGTGTCAGCCGCTCATTGATTTCTAACATTGCATTCTGTTTAAGCACACAAATTTACTCATAAATAGGCAAGAGGCAAAATATATGTCATCTCATATCGCAGCGACTACGATATCTGTCTGCTTTCATATAAAAAAAGCGGCCGGACTGATGTCTGACCGCAGATTATATGTTATTTCAAGTAAAATTACTTAGAAATTACACGTGCCATCTCGAGGACTTTGTTAGAGTAACCCCACTCGTTGTCGTACCAAGAGCAAACCTTTACGAATGTACCATCGAGCTGGATACCTGCCTTCTCATCGAAGATAGAGGTATGAGGATCGTTACGGAAGTCAGTAGAAACGACAGACTCGTTGGTGTATCCGAGGACACCCTTGAGCTCACCTTCTGAAGCCTCTTTCATAGCTGCGCAGATTTCCTCATATGTGCACTCTTTCTTGAGCTCTACAGTAAGGTCAACGAATGATACGTCTGATGTAGGAACACGGAGAGACATACCTGTAAGTTTGCCGTTCAACTGAGGAAGAACCTTACCTACAGCCTTTGCTGCACCTGTTGAAGAAGGGATGATGTTCTCGAGGATACCACGACCACCTCTCCAGTCCTTCTTAGAAGGGCCGTCAACTGTCTTCTGAGTAGCGGTAGCAGCGTGAACAGTAGTCATAAGACCACGAACGATACCGAACTTCTCATCGAGAACCTTAGAAATAGGTGCGAGACAGTTAGTTGTGCAAGATGCGTTAGAGATAATATCCTGACCAGCGTATGTCTTGTGGTTAACACCATATACGAACATTGGAGTTGCGTCCTTTGAAGGAGCTGACATGATGACTTTCTTAGCACCAGCCTCGATGTGCTTGCGAGCTTTCTCATCTGTAAGGAAGAGACCTGTTGACTCTACAACTACATCAGCGCCAACCTCATTCCATTTAAGGTTTGCCGGATCCATCTCAGCGGTGAGACGAATTTTCTTGCCGTTTACAACAAGTGTGTTGCCCTCTACAGAAACCTCACCTTTGAATGCTCCGTGAACTGAGTCAAATTTGAGCATGTAAGCAAGATACTCTGGATCGAGAAGATCGTTGATACCTACAACTTCGATGTCATTTGCGAAGTTTTCTACAGCAGCACGGAATACCATACGACCGATACGGCCAAATCCGTTAATACCAAGTTTTACCATTGTTAACAAATTTTATTTAAGTTAAACTTATTTCGTTTTCTACTTCTCTCTACAAAAACTGTGCAAAAATAAGCCAAAAATTTTAATATTTACCTATCTTTGTGAAGAAATTTGAATGCAGCAACAAACTATATCGTTTAATATGAATATATTGATTACCAATGATGACGGATATTCTGCCAAGGGCATACATGTCTTGGCAGAAATAATGTGTCAATTTGGCAATGTCACTGTCATTGCCCCTAAAAAACACCAGTCAGGAATGAGCATGGCAGTTTCCCTAGGCCTGAAACAAATCGCATATAAGGAACTCCCGGAAGAAAAACCCGGGACATGGGCGTATCTGGATGCGACTCCTGCAAGTTGTGTGAAATATGGTTTGAATGTTCCGTTTCTGGAGAAGTTTCCCGATGTGGTCGTCAGCGGTATCAACCATGGTTCCAATGCTGCTTCTGCTGCATGTTATTCCGGCACTCTCGGAGCTGCAGAAGAAGCAGCATTGAACGGAATACCTGCCATCGGTGTTTCACTTGACACCATCAATCCCGAAGCGGACTTTTCTGCTGTCCGCAAGTTTTTCCCTGATATCTTCAGGAAACTTATGGAGAACATGACTTCTGTTCCTGGTATTTTCTATAATGTGAACTTCCCGAATATTCCTGCGGAACAGATAAAAGGTATCCGTGTCGGACATCAGGGTATGGGAAGGTGGATTCGAGAATTCCGTGAATGGGATCCTTCCATATATAGGAAGTATGGCATTACGCCGGAAGACCTTGGACAGAGTTCGTCTCCAAAACTTGAATCCGGAGAGAAACTCTACATGATGGTAGGCGATTTTCTCGACGATGACCGGAATGACAGTCGTGCGGACCACTGGATCATGAATGATGGTTACATATCGATAGTACCTGACAATCTTGATTCGACTGATTATGAGGAGGTCGAACGACTTGGAAAGGCCGGCTTTGACATTGACTTTTAAAATTGTGGTCTCGCGGGTGTGAAGACTGTATAACATTGACAAGTAATGAAATACTATATCATTGCAGGTGAAGCTTCCGGCGATTTGCACGGATCGAATCTGATGAAAGGGCTTTATCGGGAGGATCCTGAGGCGGATGTACGTTTTTGGGGCGGAGAGTTGATGGACGGTGTGTATAAGGAACACCAGACGGGCACCGGGCTTGTGCAGGATTATAAAGACGGGGCGATTATAGGTTTCGTGCAGGTTCTCATGAAAGCGCGTACCTATCTGGGGCGTTTCAAGCGTTGTTTTGAGGACATTTCCGCATGGAATCCGGATGTGGTCATACTAATAGACTATCCCGGATTCAATTTCAGGGTGGCTGAATGGGCACATAAGAAAGGGTTCCGCGTATATTATTACATTGCGCCGAAGGTTTGGGCCTCCCGTGAGGGGCGAATCAAGAAACTGAAGGCCTATGTGGACAAGCTTTTCATCGTTTTCCCTTTCGAAATACCTTATTTTACAAAAAAAGGCGTTGACTTCATATATAAGGGAAATCCTCTCATTGATGCCATTGACAATTCTCCTTTGCTGAAGGAGATTCGCGAAGAGTTTCTCGAGCGCAACAAATTGGAGGACAGGCCTATAATCGCACTCATGGCAGGTTCGAGGTCGGGCGAGATTTCGTCAATGATGCCTGTCTTCATGGAGTTTGCAGACAAGATGCGCGCACTCCCCCGATACAAGGATTATCAATTTGTCGTTGCTGCGGCTCCGTCCAGGTCAATGTCAGATTACAGTTCTTATATCGGCGGCAGGGAGTCTTATGTCAAGGTCGTTTTCGGACAGAGCTATGCCGTCCTTCGTCACGCGGAGGCAGCCGTCGTCAATTCCGGAACGGCATCTCTTGAGACTGCATTGATAGGTACACCTCAGGTCGTCGCCTATAAGGGTGCCGAGATTAACTTTTTGATAGCTAAACAGATAATAAAGATTAAATATATCAGCTTAGGAAATCTGATACTGAACAGAACCTGTTTCAGGGAACTCCTCCAGTTCTATTTCACACCTGAGAATGTACTCGAGGAAGTGATCAGAATGATAGAAGATACCGAGTATCGTGAGACAATGCTGGCCGGATACAAGGAAATCCGCGATGCTCTGGGAGGAAGAGGAGCTTCGGCTGCCGTTGCCAAGGCAATGATAGAGGACATGCGTTAATACATGGTAATATAATTCAATATGCAAAAACTAGACTTTCATCCTAAATCCCTTACCTGTCTTAGAGGGTACAACAAGACGACTTTCATGTCTGACCTGATGGCAGGTGTGATTGTAGGAATTGTAGCACTACCACTAGCTATCGCTTTTGCCATTGCGTCAGGCGTCTCTCCTGAAAAAGGCATCATTACGGCAGTTATTGCCGGATTCATTGTTTCAGCACTTGGCGGAAGCAAAGTACAGATCGGAGGGCCTACGGGCGCATTCATCGTCATTGTCTATGGTGTCATCCAGCAGTATGGCATCAGCGGATTGACAGTAGCGACAATCATCGCCGGAGTTCTTCTGGTTCTGTTGGGTGTATTCAAGTTGGGAACTGTCATCAAGTTCATTCCCTATCCTGTAGTCGTGGGCTTTACAAGCGGTATCGCCGTGACTATCTTCACTACTCAGATGACGGATGTCTTCGGTCTTTCATTTGGCGGAGAAACCGTTCCGGGTGACTTCATCGGCAAATGGATGCTGTATTTCAAGCACTTCAATACTGTCAACTGGTGGAATTTCATCGTGAGTGTGACCAGTATCATAATCATCGCCGTGACGCCTAAGATTTCGAAGAAAATTCCAGGCTCATTGGTGGCTATCATACTGGTAACCATAGGCGTATGGTGCTTGAAGAGTTTCTTCGGCATTGACAGTATCGATACTATCGGCGACCGTTTTTCCATCAATTCGCAGCTTCCGAAGGCTGAAATGCCAGCGCTCGACTGGGAGGCCATCAAGAATCTGTTCCCGGTTGCGGTTACGATTGCTGCGCTCGGTGCCATCGAGTCGTTGCTTTCTGCGACAGTTGCAGATGGTATGATCAGTGACCACCATAATTCGAATACAGAGTTGATTGCACTTGGTGTGGCGAATATGGTGACTCCTATTTTCGGAGGTATTCCTGCAACAGGAGCAATCGCAAGGACGATGACGAATATTAACAATGGCGGACGGACTCCGGTTGCGGGTATGATTCATGCTGTTATCCTTCTGCTTATCCTGCTGTTCCTCATGCCGTTGGCAAGGTTTATCCCTATGGCCTGCCTGGCCGGTGTCCTGGTTGTCGTTTCGTATAACATGAGCGGATGGAGATCTTTTACTGCCCTTCTGAAGAATCCGAAGTCGGATGTCATAGTACTTCTTATAACTTTCTTCCTGACAGTGATTTTCGACCTTACAGTCGCTATTGCGGTAGGTCTGCTTCTTGCTTGCCTTCTGTTCATCAAACGAATCATGGAGACAACCGAAATCACTGCGATCAAAGAGGAAATTCATGTGGAGGATGAGGCCGGTATCATGCATGACGAGAGTATCACTATCCCTGCCGGCGTGGAGGTATATGAGATCAATGGGCCATATTTCTTCGGTGTCGCAACACAGTTTGAGGAACTCATGTCCGATTTCAGGGACAAGTCCAAGGTCAGGGTAATCAGAATGCGTAAGGTGCCGTTCATCGATTCTACCGGTATCCATAACTTGTCCAATTTCTGTGAGATGAGTTTCAAGAACAAGATTGTTGTTGTTCTTTCAGGTGTCAATCCGCAGGTGCACAGCGCACTTCATAAGGCCGGATTCTATGATCTGGTGGGTGAAAAGAACATCTGTCCTAACATCAACGTCGCGCTTTCCAGAGCGGAAGAAATCATGAAAGGTGAATAATAACCAACTTACACATAATTAATTACACTATCTAGGGTGAATATGGAAACTAAAGAAACATTCACTTCTGAAGATGTTCTGGAGGTGGCATCGGAAGCAGGTCATATCCTGCTTGAAAACGGTGCCGAGATTTCACGTGTCGAGGATACGATGGAACGTATTTCGTCCCATTATGGGGTCCACACGGGTCATTTCTTTGTCCTGAGCAATGGTATTTTCACTACAAGTTCCTCGAACAAATATGCCAATGTGGAGTTTATACCTATACGTGGCATACAGCTTTCCAAGGTCGTGGAAGTCAACCGCCTGAGCTACAGGATAGCAGCAGATAAAGTATCATTGACCCAAGCCCGTGCTGAACTTGATGCAATCCGGGACGAGCCGATGAAACCGGCTTGGGAGCAGATTGCAGGCTCAGCCTTCGGTGCTGCAGGATTCTGTGCCGTGTTCGGCGGAGGATTTATGGATTGTGCCGCCGCATTTGTGGTAGGCACTCTCCTGTATCTTTTCCTGTTGTTTATCAGTTCCAGGTACCTTTCGAAGATTGTCGGAGGAATATGCAATTCTTTGGTGGCCACACTTTTATGCTTGGCCTCATATAGACTTGGATTCGGAAGCAGTCTGAGCAATATCATCATCGGAGCGATAATGCCGCTCATCCCTGGAGTACCTTTCGTGAATGGTGTGCGTGATTTGGCTGACTCGGATTACATTGCCGGAACAACCCGACTGACGGATGCTATGCTGGGATTCTTCTGTATCGCGCTCGGAGTCGGTACCAGTTTCGTGCTCGATGGTAGCATATTCCAGGGAATGATCGAACTTAAGGGAGTTACTATCAATGCCGAAACGGCCGGACTCGGCTGGCAGACATTGGCAGCATTCATAGGCACTTTTGCTTTCGCGATTCTCTTTGGTGTCCCGAGACAGCAATATGCGACTTGCGGAATTATCGGCGCCATCGGTTGGGCTGCATTCCTTATTATGACCAGAGCCGGAATTGCAGGCACGATGGTGTCCATCACTTTCTCCACGGTACTTATCTGCCTCATGTCCAGGATGGTAGCCGTTTGGGACAAGTGTCCGAGCACCGTCTATCTTCTCTGCGGGATTTTCCCTCTGGTACCAGGTGCCGGAATATTCTGGTTTACGTACTATCTTGTTGCCGAGAAGTTCAGATTGTCAATGACAACCGGTTTTAATGCCGGAATGGCTGCTATTGCAATCGTTCTCGGAATAATCCTGGCGATGGAATTTCCTCAGAGATGGTTCTCAAAACTGAGGCGCAAATCCAAGTGATGACAGTGAATATGATTTCGGGCGGCCAGCATTGACATTTGCTG
>ERZ780128.212-NODE-212-length-27034-cov-4.318359_pt1 | contig 27034 bp, 21 predicted proteins | sample MGYA00511170_ERZ780128 | MGnify/ENA primary metagenome ERZ780128 (study PRJEB29588, sample SAMEA1970465) | human gut metagenome | biome: human gut; feature: human-associated habitat; material: faeces | place: Denmark | collected 2008/2010 ...
AAATATGTAACCAACGAATCATAATGCTTTATTTTGTTACAATCACTTTTGCGTTCTTATTTTCATATCTATGTCCAATGCCATAAATACTGACACTTATTTTTTTATTATACAAAAGAAGCAAAATTTTTAATATTTTGTTCTATGCTCATTATTCTACCATGTCGGTCATTTTCAGGATGCAAGTCATCCAACTCAAAACATTTGCGTAAACATTCCATTCCAAAATCCGCATCAGTCTTGACATTAGTTAGGGATTGTCGTTTGATGTTTTCACTCTGAGCGAAGCAGCGGCCAATCCCTTCAATTTCCGCATCCGACTCATCAAAATTTCAATTTTATATCGGTTTCCGGTCATTTCGACCGGAAACCGTAAATCAGCCATTTCCAACATGGAATAACCTCAATCATTCCATATTCATCTTCAATGGTTCTTTCTTCATCGTATGTGATGATGATTCTTCGCTTGCAAGACAAAGCTTTCGGCAACTTCTGCAGGGCTTCGACCTCTCGTTTCTCAGTAGCGTCTGATCCCTCAATGGAGTAAGAAACCTGTATGGCAAGTTCATCGTCAGGGACGTAGAAGTCAACCTCCACGTTCTGGTTATAGAAGAAAACTCGCTCATTGTCCTTGTCATTTCCGTATTTGCGGAAAAGCGAAAGAGCGACAAGGTTCTCCAGCAAAGTCGTTGTTGGATCAACCAAGAGAAGACTCAACAAACCATTGTCTATGAAATAGTACTTGCTGTTCGTCTCACGTTCAGCAAGGGCTGCACTGATGTTGTGCAATCTGAGCAAGAGCCATGCGTCCTCGCAGTATTCAATATAGCTGCTTGTAGTAGGTATGGTAATCTTTCCTCCAACACTTGACAGGATTTTGGTGACTCTGGAGTAGGAGAGCGGCTGTTTTACGCTTTCTGCCATCTTCTTGATCATCAAGCGCAAGAGGTTGGGGTTGCTTATCTTGTTTCTTGCACAAATATCTCCCAGGTATATTTTCTGATATACACTGCTCAGATAGCTTCGCTTTACAGGAAGGTGTACGCTTTCTGGCAATCCACCCCAGTTCAAGTATTCCGCATATTCACGCAGGAACAGAGACTTGCCAGTGGTACTCATCAAAGTTTCTTCATCGTATGGAATGTCACGTGAGCGAAGGAACTCTTTGAAACTGTAAGGGTAAACTTCTACTGGGATGTAACGGCCACCAAGTGTAGTCATTATTTCCTTAGAGAGCATCTTTGCATTTGAACCTGTAATCCAAACAGTACGTTTGCTGTCAGCCATACGGCGAGCAAACTTCTCCCAACCATCAATGTTGTGAATTTCATCAAGGAACAGCATCGGATTATCCTTGCCGGTCATTTCTATGTGACATTCCAGAATGGCATTGAAATCTTCATAGGTAAAGCCAACCAGTCGTTCGTCCTCAAAACTCAGATAGAGCATTTCGTCCCAACCATGTCCATCACGCAATAATTGCTGCATCTTTTCGTAAAGCACGAAAGACTTGCCAGCCCTGCGTACACCTACGAAAACATAACAGTTGAAACCCTCCGTAACAATGTCCCTGTGGACAATCTTATAGCTTTCAATTTCTCGACGATTGTCGAGAAGGATTTGCTTCAGTAGAGCTTTGTTAATCATAAATATTAAAATGACATTTTATATTAAGACCCAAAAGTATAAAATGATATTTTAATAAGCAAGATTTTCTACTGCTTTTAAGCATTTTTACCAGTATTTTTATCCTCGAAGTGACCCAAAATTTTGGCCTCATCCGCTGAGGGTGTAAAAGCTCTTACACATATCGGTCGGCTCCGACCAGAGCCAATATCGGAGACTCTCGTTCAGGCTAAACATTGCCCAAGATGGTGCGAAGCATCTCCGCGCTGAAATTCCCCGTTAAATGCATCTCCGCCCCGGACGATGTCCTGACCTCAATCGTCATCAATTCCGTCTGCATGGATGCTTGCTTACGCATTGACCTCCCAACAGGCATTGAGGCTGTCCGCATCAGACCGGAACCAGACATTATCGGAATGAACTGACCACCATGAAGTTCCTCTTCAGACAACAGACCTCGCGTGTAGTAATATGCCGTACAGCTCAAACCCAATTCGTCGATTCTTTGTTTCCTTATAATCCCGTGCTCATCACAGTAACGCTCTATCTCGGTTACCTGCTATTTCGATACTTTCAATACGCCTTTCATCCTGATGTTTTTTTCGATTTGGCGCAAACGTACGGAAGAAATTAATACTATTCTATACGTGCTGGGCCGGACGCTTCCTCTTTTCCAGCCATTTGTCCGTAACTTTCTGATAGTTGATTTTATCTTCTGTCAGCCAATTATTTACAAATTCAGGATTATTGCTATTCGGAAGTGGTTTAGCAGTATTCATTCTTGCCACAACAGGAGTTCTTACGCAATCGCCCATAATAATTACATGTTGTTGCGGAAGGGTTGGAAGCTGATTTAGAATCTCAGAGTTTGCTGATGAAACAAGTTTACGAATATACACTTGGTCATCGGGATTTTGTATTCGATGTACTATATAGCTGTTGCATTGTGACAAAACAGTCTTTGATAGTTCAGAAGGGCGCTGACTTGAAATCAGCAACGAGAGTCCATACTTTCTTCCCTCACGAGCTATTCTCTCAAAAACCTTTCTTGATATGGATTCTCTATCCTTTCTGTTTATCTCAGGTATATAGTTTTGTGCTTCTTCCAACGCAATGACAACAGGCATACTTCCACGCTTATCCTTGTCAAATCTTGAAAGGAATTCCAAAATGATTCTTCCAATAAGACCTGTAATGGTTTCAAGTACTTGGAAAGGAAGAAGCGACATATCGATGATTGTTATTTGACTGTTTACATTATTCCCTTCACTATTACCAAAATAATCATCATAAATTGTCTTCCCGTCACCATCTTTTGTATAGACATCACAATAATCTCCAAGTATATACGCCAAGAATTTTACCAACACATTCTCTATCTCCTTTGGATTGTCCAACAATAGTGGTTGTGCCAATCTAATGTCATCTACAAATGATTGCATTCTCAGTTTCAAGGTTGAAACAGATTCATTCAATTTGTCTTGCGAAGTGGCTGATTCCTTAATGGCATAATCAAAACAAGACGACAAAAGAAAATTAAAGTCATAATACAAAGGTATGTCAATATTGCGGTTCTCTGAAGAAGCAACCTCTACCATTGTTTTTTGATATTCATCTAATGATGCCGTAATAGATTCTACAACTTTATTTACTAACTTCTGTTCATAACCACCTTTTATAAATTCTCCACTCTTATAAACCTTATTGGGTCCTTTTTGAGTCATTAAAGAAGCCAGATTTGTATTGATTTCTGTAACATCAAAATCAGTTGCTCGATTATCTTTTAATTCCTTGAAAGCCTCTAAAAGGGATTCTACATCTTCTATTATAGCAGCCTTAGCTTTATATCCACCAGTATTCAAATTTTCAATCAGATTCTTGAGGCTATTGATATACAATTTAGGTATACATTTCTTTGATTCTTCTTTTAGCTTACTCTTTGCCAACCCCAATGCCCTTTTCAACACTGGCCCTTGTGTACCAGAAGTCGGTTCAAACAGATAGTCCATATCATCATAGTTCATAAACCAATATGGAACTTTCAATCCTTCGTCGTTTATCCAAAATGGATTAACTTTATACTTGCTATCAATATCGAAGGCATCCTTGTATTCGCCATTTGTGTCAAATATCACAATGTGGGCATTCTTCAAATGTTGTCCATTATACTGAAATTTGAAAAGACTCTGCAATATTGCAGTCAAAGTACAAGATTTTCCCGAACCTGTATTTCCTAATATGGCGACATGCTTACCGAACATACGGTCAGGATTTATTTTTACTTGAAAATCGGGAAAAGCAGGAGAACTACCTATAGGCAAATAAAAATCTTCCTTGAAATCAATTTTATCATCATTTTCTTTTTGGTCGAAAATGATATTTAGATCATCACGTGTTACATACCATACAGGATTGTCTAATATTGGATAGTTGTACACTCCTTGAATGTATTTATCCCCATATATAGTTCCAACCATGGTAGCCGACAAATACCTACTTGATTCCGTCAAGAATATAGCACCTGATGACTTTGTTAAGTCAGTTTCTTCTCTCGTCATTACGCGATTCACCATTGCCACAATACGTTCAGCTCCTACTGGTATGATGATGTAAGAGTTTATGCGGGCTACAGGATATATTTCCTCATATCCGCTCTTATACAGACTCTTCAAGTCATCATCCAAGCGGACATAGACAGACAGGCTATCTACAGTAACAATCCTACCAATGTTTCTTTCATTTGCCATATTAGTCAGCTTTTGATAAGAGAGCATTCAATGTATCTGCCACACTATCGCTTGATGATGTGTCAAGAAAATCAGGCATTAATGTATCTGCAAGTGTCAGGAAATCACCAAAGAAATCTCCTTCCAAAATAATGATTCTTGGATCGTTCAATTCTTTCAATCTTTTTATTTCTTCCGACCCTCTCGTTCCATAAAAATCCACAATAATAAGAGTAAACGAAGGATTGGACAGCGCCTGATAAATGATATCATTAAAATGCTCGTCACAGAATGAATAACCTACAGTGAAGAGTACCGATTGTGGTTGTGACGTACAATAAGCGAAGTGTCGGAACAGTTCCGAGTAAGGCAAATCAAGTGTATAGCTTTTCTTTACCGCTGTCGGATAAACCATCAGATTTCCAAAGTTAAAATCACCACCGTCTTTTGCCTTACGTTTAATCAAATCTATAGGCATCTCCTCTATTCCATAAAGATTGTTGGATGAATGATTTTTGTCTGCTACCCAACTAATAGAGCCATGTAGTTTAAAGTACCGAACAACTTTTTCTATCCTTTGCACTTTTCCAGCGGTAGTGCTACCAGGATAGAATATGTCATAGTTGAATGTCTCTGGCTTAAAGTAGCGATGATGAAACCCTGAAAATCCATCAATATATTTTATACCAAGATTGTCAAAAGCATACTCAAACGCCAAGTCATAGTTACTTGTGAATACATTGGCTCTTTGAAGATTTAAGGGTCGTTGCATTAACGATTTCAAGAACTTTTCATGAAAGATATACTTATCTGTTGTAAAAGCATCCTTGAATCCTTTCTTATCTATACGCTCCCAATCCCTCTGACTTGTTTCACGTTCATGAACATCACATATATTAAACAGAGAGGCTTTCAAGGAATTTATAAGCTTATGCACACGATCAAAACCATCATTATCATTCTCTGCATTTTTCTGATAAGAAATAGCCGTTAAATAGTTAAGCAACAGCTCAAACTTCACACATATTTCTCCATAATGCATCTCTGGGGCATCCTCTTCGCCTTCTTTTACTTCTATTTCTTTATAGTCACGTATATAGGTGCCATCATATATTACATTCCAACCTCTTCCATCTTTAAACTTCTTATCTTTTTTCGCATCGTTTGCATCTTTTAAGGATTTCTGCAACTGCGTAATGTACTTTTTAAAGTCTTCTTGCAATTCTTTATCACAAGAGTTTACAATATCCTCTTCTGCCTGTTTTGGAATGTTCTGAATACTGGCAGCACCAAGATGAATAGAAGATCCTGTTCCAAATAGGAAATTCACACTATCAAGTTGCAAATAATTCTTTATCAATTCTCTTACCTTTCCAACAGCCTTTTGCAGGTTATCTTTAGCAAACTTTCCGTCTTCATCTGTCGATCTACTTGCCCATTGAGGTAGACGATCTACATTACCGATATATATGTGATTGATTTTAGTATTCATGTCTCATTATTTCCTTTCTTTTACAGGGACGACTGCAAGACAGTTATACGATAGGGATTATCGTTAAATGTTTTCAATCTGAGCAAAGCAGCGGCCAATCCCTTCAATTTCCGCATCCGACTCATCAAAATTTCAATTTCATATCTGTTTCCGGTCGTTTCGGCCGGATTTTTTGTCTGTTTTTCATGGCGAGGATACAGTTTCCCCAACATGTGGAACAAAGTTAATGAATTGTCCCGTGAAAACCTACCTCAACAGCAGATAGTCACATCTTCTTTCCATCAATGCCAACAAGGCTCCGCTTCAAGCCAATGTCAATGCTACAGCTCCAACATCCTTGTCAATGCCAATCCCTCACATCCGGCACCAATCCAAAACCGCCCCACTCTACTCTGCCATTTCGCGACCAAAACCGTACCGGCGAAACGTTCTAAGCGGTACAAACCACATCGAAATGCACATTTTGCACCAACTAAATCGTTTTATCGGTACGAAATAGCAAACCCAAGACATCCAACCACTTTGCCAAAAAAATACAAAAGTCAATGTTATCCCCCAGTCATACAATCATACAACACTAAATCTCTAATACACCACCCACCAAAAAAAAACGGCGCCATCAAGGCTCCGCCTATCCTAACATAAAATACTACCGAACAATAGCCTCCCTGATGCACTCCACAATATACCGAACATCCTCATCCGTCACATAAGGACCTGCAGGCAAGCAGAAACCGACCTTGAACAAATCCTCCTCCACACCATTTGTATAAACAGGAGCTCCCGCATACACAGGCTGCTTGTGCATCGGCTTCCAAACCGGACGGCACTCGATCTTCTTGGCAAGCATGAACACGCGCAGAGCCTCCACATTCTCATTAGGCTGACAATCCGTCGTCGCGCAGTCCACAGCATGAATCACACCGGCAGCACCGCCAACGGCCGTCTTGAAGATCTCCTCGTAACCCTCCTCTAACTGCTCCAACTATCTCTGCAATCTACCTCCACAAAGATTCTTATCAATGCCAGCAAAAAAATTCACCAATTATCTGACAGAGATAAATAGATAAAACTATGCTTTGCTGAAATCATAATACTTTTAACAGCCGCGCGATGAGAAAAAGAATTTTGCCAGCAGTGTATTCAACAATGAGGAGCTGAAACCGGCAAGATTCGAAAGTATAGTCAGCACCATATAAAAAACCATCCTCTCGCCTCACGGCCTTATTCAAAAGACTCACAACCAGAGCCTTTCACATCTATGCAAACCACAGTCAGAAGATTTATCAACTCTTGAAATCAGCAAAACTCATCTACGACTTTCTCAAACTTTGGGACCCTCACTGGCCAGATCTCCCCGATCTACCATAGGCAACAACATTCTCTCTTCTTCCAAGACTCCTCCAGTCATGTCAATGATGCATCTGCTTATCGTACAGCAATCGTATATTCGCACATAAGCACCAGCAAGGCTTCCGATGTTGCCCCGAACATGGATGGAGGATATCCTGAGAAAGAGCCCATACTACCAGCGGAATCTGGCAGAACTCCTGTTCTACAACTGGAAACACACAAATGAGTAGGTCCTTCTCGTGACCGACTCGGCCCAACTCGTACCCAATAGTCCTCGACTTCCACCAACTCATATCAAATCTGTGTAAATACCCGATTATGCAATACGGGCATCACCTGATTTCGAAGCAAGAAACACTATGCCACCGTGAGGTACAACTATGATGGATTACTGCAAACTTGCCGGAATCAATGCCAATGCATGGATGACGTACTTTCTTGACCATGTCCACGAGTATGATAACGACTACAGCCATTACATTGCCGACTTCCTGCCGTCCAGTCTTGTTTCCAAAGGCCTTCAAAAGACATCGGAGAATCTCCGATAATCTTCAGAGAGTCTCAAGAATCTTTCGGAAATCTCCGAAAATCCTTGGAGAGACGTCACAGTTTCCGAGTAATTATCCAACATTTCTTTTCTGGCAAATATTCTAACTCGTCTCTATGATATGGTAGTAGTATTAATGCAGAATCTATCTGAGGAGATTCAAAGACTATTGAACCATTCCCTAAATCTTTTATATTGATATTATATCTCTGAGTAATTAATTCTAAGATTTTACTATTTCGTGCTAATTTAAGCATTTCCTTGTCTTGTGGAGTTGTATATGAGATTGAATAACAAATTGTATTTGTCAGAGTATCAGGTTCAGCTTTAAATTTAGAATTCAATATGCCTCGTGACATAGTAAAATACTGTTTGTAGTATTGTAACGAATCCACCACTGCGTTATAATCACTTGCCAAATTATTATAATCTTTTAATAAGCTATTGACATATCTAACAAGTTCATCTCCATCCATTTTTTTGTCTCCAACAAAAAAGATAGATTTTTCAACTATGTTTATTATACTATCTTGTTTGGCCATCCATGTGGAATCATTATTCAGTGAAGAAGATAATAATGCCTCACGTTTCTCCATATCTAGTTTAAGACGGACATTGTCTTTTTGTACGAAAAAGGCAAATATAGCTAATCCAATCAAAACTAGTACTGTGATGCTACGGCGTACAATGTTTAATTTTTTCATTTCTTACTGTTTTGATACTCGTTAAAATTTTTAATAAACAAACTGACTTCTTGCATAGTTAGTTTTTGACTCTGTTCTTCTGCCCATTTTTCTTTCTCTTCTTGAAGTTTTGAATGAAACTCAACTTCTAATCGCAACTTATCATATTCTAAGTCGCGAATTAAATTTTCATATTTAATTTCAGTCCTCCAACTTCCTATTGCCCATCCGATTCCAAAGAAACAAGTACTGACACTAATTATGGTAGTAATAATGCTACCAATACTATTAAAAAGTGAGAACGAAACTTCTGTTTTTTTCTTTGCCATTCTATGTTAATTGAATATTGTGTTACCTCCATATTTGCCTAGAATAATATTTAAGATAAAAACTCATATCAGCATTATTTGAATGATTATATGCAACCCGTGAAAGCTAATTTCACTTACAAATTAACGATTGCAAAATTACATTAGAGATTGTCGTCAAATGTTTTCAATCTGAGCGAAGCCGCGACCAATCCCTTCAATTTCCGCGTCCGACCCATCAAAATTATAATTTTATATCGGTTTCCGGTAGTTTCGGCCGGATTATTTGTCCGTTTTTCATGGCGAAGATACAGTTCCCCACCAGAGCTCCGCATTGACAACAAGGTTCAGTGTCAGGCAGCCGCCAAACGCGCCTATTGTTCTATCCTGTCCGCCAGCTGAACCACGTTTGCCGTGTGTATGCCGAAGAAGATGTACAGGATTTCTGTCCTCTTCGTCCTGGCCTTGACCCTCCGGAGATTGTAGTGATCTTTCTGTGTCCCGAACGAGCCTTCCATCTCAGTCGCCCTCACTCTGGCAAGTTCCTTTCGGACAAGGTCTTTCTCCTTTTTCTTCACACCGATGGGTGGACTCAATATCTACCCATAGTCATTCGAGTTATTTTCGTCAGAGCCATATTGCTATTGAACATACAATAGACTAATCATCGCACCACAATGTTCTGAACATTGGCCACACTTCTCCTTTAGGCAGTGGTGTCAGTTTTGCAAAATGACACTTTTGATAAAATCCTAGAGCGCTATGACGACTTGTGTGATACGCTTTTACAGTTAGGAATACACATCCAGCCAATGTCTGACGTCTGGCGTATTCAGCAATCTCATCAACAATCGCTTTTCCTAAGTTTTTGTGCTGAAAATCTTTTCTAACCACCAAATAAGAGATTTCCAATGCCGGATAAACAGACTTGTTTTCAAATTCTATTCTAGAATTTTCCAATACATTTGGCCGCCAAGTTTCGGAAAAACCGCTATTCATATCATCAAAGTCGTCGGTTTCCAGAACTATCGAGTCAAATGCCAATGCGAACACTGCCACAATATCTCTACTCCCGTTTTTAGTTGAAACTGCATACGTCGAGCAATAGTGATTCTTTGAATACACTTCCAATCCAGAATGGATAAAGTCATCCAATGACTGTATTCCACAAGAAAAAGACTTCAGTAACTCAAAGTCTGTAATTAATGATACTTCGTACTCCTCTTCCATGCCACACGCCACAAATTAAACCATCATTTCCAATCGAAATGATATTTCGTTTTTTCAGAGTCTTGTTTCGGAGACACACGTTTAGAATATGCAACGAATGAAGCCTTTGCCGCTTTTCTTACTGTTGCAGCAAATTTTCCAGTTACGATAACTTTATGTTCATTTATTCCCAACATGTCATCAAGTTCTTTACGCAAAGATATTCATAAATTACAATATTCCAAAAGTTTATGAAAACTTTCACTATTTCTCCCCATAATACCGTCCATACCACTCCGCGAACCTCCTAAGTCCCTCTCTAAGCGGTGTACTCGGTTTGAACCCGAAGTCCTGCTCGAGCGGTGTGGTATCTGCATAAGTCACAGGGACGTCGCCGGGCTGCATCGGGACGAGTTCCTTGTGGGCCTCGAAATCATAGTCGGACGGCAGTACGCCGGCACGTACCAGTTCCTCCTGAAGTATCGTCACGAAATCCAGAAGATTCTCAGGGGAGTTGTTGCCTATGTTATATACCTTGTACGGCGGAATCGGAAGGCCGTCCTCGCCGGTCTGCTTCTCCGGGGCATGTCGCATTACACGAACTACACCTTCCACGATGTCATCGACATAGGTAAAATCACGTTTGCAGTTTCCGTAGTTGAAGATCTGGATGGTCTTGCCTTCACGGAGTTTGTTGGTGAAGCCGAAATATGCCATGTCAGGACGGCCGGCAGGACCATAGACCGTGAAGAAACGGAGACCTGTGGACGGGATATTGTAGAGCTTCGAATAGGCATGGGCCATGAGCTCGTTGCTCTTCTTGGTCGCAGCGTAGAGGCTCACAGGATTGTCCACCTTGTCATCTGTCGAATACGGCACCTTCTTATTGCTACCGTAAACGGATGAAGATGAAGCATATACGAGATGCTCCACCTCATGATGGCGGCACGCCTCCAGAATATTGTAGAAGCCTATGAGATTGCTCTGGATATAGGCATCCGGATTCGTGATGGAATAACGGACACCGGCCTGCGCGGCAAGATTGACCACTACGGAAATCCGGTTGTCACCAAAAATTTTCTCTACTGCATCCTTGTCCGCAATCGATGCGTGGACGAATGTCCAGTCTCGGCCGAGGGCCTCGATTTCGCGCAGGCGCTCGTACTTTATGTTGACATCGTAATAATCGGTAATGCTGTCAATGCCGATGACGCGGATATTGTCAATGTCTCTGAAAAGGCGCTTGACGAGGTTACTGCCGATGAATCCGGCGGCACCGGTCACGAGGACTGTCTTGCCTTCGAGAGTTACGTTGTAACTTACCATAATTAATCTCTCCTGAAAATGTCACGTGTGTAAACCTTGGCGAGTACATCGTCGAGGCAGGTGTCATAACGATTGGCGATGATGGCATTGGACTGGGCCTTGAACTTGTCGAGGTCATTGACGACAATACTGCCGAAGAATGACGATCCGTCTTCAAGGGTCGGCTCGTAGATGACGACCTCTGCGCCCTTGGCCTTGATGCGCTTCATGATGCCCTGGATGGCAGACTGGCGGAAGTTATCGGAGTTTGACTTCATGGTAAGACGATATACTCCGATTACGCAATGCTTCTCCTGGGTGCTGTCCCACTGGCTGTTGCTGTTATAGTAGCCTGCCTTCGTAAGTACCTGGTCTGCAATGAAATCCTTTCTTGTGCTGTTGGAATCTACGATGGCCTGGATAAGGTTCTCAGGAACGTCATTGTAGTTCGCGAGAAGCTGCTTGGTATCTTTCGGGAGGCAATATCCGCCGTAGCCGAAAGACGGGTTGTTGTAATGTGTGCCGATACGCGGGTCGAGACATACGCCGTCGATAATCGACTTCGTATCAAGACCTTTCATCTCGGCATAGGTATCGAGTTCATTGAAGTAGCTTACTCTCAGTGCCAGATATGTGTTGGCGAAGAGTTTTACTGCCTCAGCTTCGGTCGTTCCCATGAAAAGCACCTCGACGTCTTCTTTGATGGCGCCTTCCTTGATGATCTGGGCGAATTTGTGTGCAGCCTCTTCAAGTTTTGCATCCTCGTGGTCATAACCTGCAATGATACGGCTCGGATAGAGGTTGTCATACAATGCCTTGGATTCGCGGAGAAACTCAGGAGCAAAAATGATATTAGGCTTTACCACCTTGCCGTCAGCACCGGTGTGTGCATATTTCTCGCGGACTGAAGCGGTATAGCCTACAGGAACGGTCGATTTGATGACCATCACTGCCTCAGGATTTACCTTCATGACGAGTTCGATGACCTCTTCCACGTGTGATGTGTCGAAGAAGTTCTTCTTGCTGTCATAGTTGGTCGGTGCTGCAATGACTACGAAATCTGCATCCCTATATGCCTCTGCGCCGTCGAGAGTCGCAGTAAGGTCCAACTGTTTCTCTGCCAGATACTTCTCAATGTATTCGTCCTGGATAGGTGAGATTCTGTTATTGATTTTCTCCACCTTTTCCGGGATGACATCCACAGCCGTCACTTTATGATGCTGTGAAAGCAGAGTTGCGATACTGAGTCCGACATATCCTGTACCGGCCACAGCCACCTTAATTTCCTTAATATCTTTCATTTTTCAGTAATTTTTGTCAATGTTAGTTTGCTGCCTGTGCTGCAGCCGGCTTCTTGTCAAGTATCTCGTACTTGCTCTGGCGGCTCTTGTACTCTGGCACGATTTCCTTCATGACCTTGACGATAGCCATATCGTCGAATGTCTTGGAGACTTCCATAAGGCGGCGCTCGTTTTCGCACGCGGTAGCATAGTCGTATTCACGGACTTTTGCCACCATGATTTTAGGATTGACAGTAGGGAGAGTGCTCTCCTTGTCATTGAGAACTTCCTCATAGAGTTTTTCTCCGTCGCGGAGTCCGGTGAATTCGATTTCGACGTTCCTCGCGCCTGAGAGCGAGATCATTCGTTTTGCGAGGTCAACTATCTTGACCGGCTGGCCCATGTCGAATACGAAGATTTCACCGCCCTTGCCCATGGTTCCGGCTTCGAGGACGAGTTTGCAGGCTTCAGGGATCAGCATGAAGTAGCGGATGATGTCAGGGTGTGTCACTGTGATAGGTCCGCCTGCACGAATCTGCTCCTTGAAGATAGGGATAACGCTGCCGTTGGACCCGAGGACGTTACCGAATCTCGTGGTGACAAACTGGGTTATACCCTGTACCTTACCTTCTGCGATAGCCTGGTTAAGGCTCTGGCAATAGATTTCGCAGATTCGCTTGCTGCAGCCCATGACGTTGGTCGGGTTCACGGCCTTGTCGGTGGATATCATCACGAATTTCTTGGTGCCGTATTTCACGGCGAGGTCCGCGATGACGCGGGTACCGTAGATGTTGTTCTGGACAGCGATTGCCGGGTCGTCCTCCATCATTGGCACGTGTTTGTATGCTGCTGCGTGGAATACGTATTCAGGTTTGTAGGCCGCGAAGATGCGCTCCATGTGTTCTTTGTTGGTGATGCTGGTGACGATGGTCCTGTTACTGATGTGTCCGAAATCGTGGGCCATCATCATTCGGATATTGTGCATCGGAGTTTCCGCCTGATCGATGAGGGTCATTTCGGAAGGGTTGAATTTGGCTACCTGACGGACCATTTCGGAACCGATGGATCCTGCCGCTCCGGTTATGAGGATGCGTTTTCCTGTCAGGAGCTTGCCGATGGCGTTCATATCCACTTCGATTTTCTCGCGTGGCAGAAGGTCTTCGATGTCCACCGGGCGAGGGTTCTGGTGTGTGAGGTTTTCTTCTTTTCCGTCCCATTCCTCGCCGTTGTTCATCATCATGATGGTGATCCCGGCTGAGATGAACTCGTCCACCATTTCGGCATTGTTACGGAACCTCTCGGTTTTCAATGGGGATACAAGGAGGGCTTTGACGCCTTCTCGTCTGAGTTTCTCGGCGAGTCCCCGTTCGTTCAGGAATACCGGCTTGCCCATGAGATATGAGCCTTTCATTTCTTTTCCGTCGGAAATGAAGGCCTGGAGGGAATATTTCTTGTCCTTGACAGCTGTTATGCTCTTGGCAATGCTGATGCCGCCGGCTTTTGTACCGTAGATGGCGACAGGGGTGGCGTTGTCCAGATTGAATGAGTCGAAGAGGCGTTTCACGACCACGCGCTCAACCCACAGGAAGAGTGAGCTGCCTACGAAGATTATGAATACGGTCTGCAGGTCCGGTACCATGATGGTATGCTGCTCAGGCCAGATGCCGTTTATGCCAAGTCCGAGGAGGTAGCATGCGACGGAGCCGGACAATGTGGCCATCATGACGCGCTGCAGATCCACGAATGATGAGTATCTGACAATGCCTGAGTAGGTGTAAAGGAGTCTGAATGCGACAATGACTGGCACGAGCCCGACCATGAGCCCGAATGTGATCTGCCAGAAGCTGTCCACAAAGATGTCACCGCCTTTGTCAATGTAGTAGCCGACGTAGCCGGAGAATGCGACTATCGCGCAGTCTATCAATAAAATGCAGAGGTGCGGCAGTGCTTTTTTGGTAAAATACCAGTTTGAGATTCTTTGAAGTATCATATTGTCAGTTTATTTCATAATGAATATAAGTTTCGCTCTTGCGAAACACAACTTTTGGAGCCCGCGAGGGCGAGGGTAAGTCCCTTCCCCGAGGGGAGGGATTTAGGGTGGGGGTAACGTGCACAAAAAAGTGCGTGGGCCTTACAGCCTCCGTGCTAGAATAGGACCTCCAATTCACGCAAGCAATCAGCAAGTCGATAACTAGCGAGATTTAAGCAATGAATAAATATCCGTGTCTTAACATTTGTGAGTCCAGGTTTGTTTCGAGATCTTGTCTCGTCCGTTCAGGCAAATGTTTGTTGTCCAGGATGGTCAATGCAGTTTTGTATGCGTTGTTCCCGGCCTTTTTCACGGGTGTAAGGTCAATGCTTTTCTTCTTGTAAATGTTTGTAAACCAATAGCCTATCTCTTCGAGGAGAAAGGTCAATATCTCTGAGGCGTCGGCCAAATTGCCGGCCTGTATGAGCCGCCGGGCACGTTCTGTCCAGAGTTCAATGTTGGTCGTGATGACGAGGATGTCATTGAAAGTCTCCGGGGTGAAGAAGGCGGTATCGACTTTCTGCTGTATAGGAGTCAGGAGGCGCGGGTCCGGAGGCTGGGACGCCACGTCGGCATTGACATTGGCCTCAATCCTTTCGCGCAAGCGTCGTTGTTCCGCGTGCCGCCGGGCGCGCTGCCTGATGTTGACGGCGCGCGCGACTTCCTCGACTTTCTCGAAGTTTTCTTTGTGGACGCCGCCGATGGCGACTGTCATATCTCCGACGCCGATGACGAGTTTCCGGTCCCTGTCAATGCGGATGATGTATCCTTGCAGTCCGGCTAGGGGGCCGGTCATGATTTCGACGAGGGTATTGCCTTCGGCATAGTGTGTCAACGGGTTGACGAGGAATCGTATTCGTGACGGGTCGGTGTTCGCGATTCTCATGAACGGCTGCATGACGCTGTCGGGGATGACCGCGGCCTTGCGTGTGCTGCAATCGTTCACAAGGTGGTATTGCGGAAACCGTTCCCAAAGATATTTCCTGATGACTTTGGTTTTGCCCTGGATGAAGATGAGGCCGGAGATTGTCGGTCGGCCTTCGGTGGTGCCATTACTGGCTTCCCTGTCTTGGGCACTGCCGTTCGGTTTGCCTTTCTCGGACTTTCCTGATTCGTCTGTAACTATCGTCCGATGGATGAATGTCCTGAATCCGCCTTCAGTCTCAGCTTTCAACGAAAAATATTCGGCGTCCCGTTTTCGGATGAAAAGATAGCTCCACGGCGCCGGGACCTGACTCCGGTCGCGAGTCGGTTCCATATCCGTGCTCGCAGGCGTTTCCATGTCTGGTTCCCCAAAGTTTTTCATATCAGCCTCATGGGACAGATCACCTAACTCATTACCGGGCAGTTCCTTCAGCTGGCCTTCAGGGTGCACCAATAATCTTGGACAGGACTCGCCCTGTTCAATAGCACTGATGCCACTCAGAGTTTTTTCGTCGTTTGCCACATTTGCGGTCGCGATTTTCTGCTCCTCGGCTATAGACTGACCAATTGAACTATCCAGTTGCCTCATTGACAATCTATTTTATGTCTCTACCTCCGGCCACTTCAATTCCAGACGGCTTCGAAGTTCTACTTTCTATCAGTTTTCTCATACCATCCTCTCCTCTCGAAATAATCGCCTTCGATTTAACAACAATAATCACCGTTTGCCTAACTCACTGTGTGAGATTGACAAACCCGATTGCAAATGTAATCAAAATATGTCATATAGCCTAACATTTCAGCGCGTGAAAATGGTTCATTTCTGGTTCATTTAGATTTCATGTTTAGCGCCTGCAGCCCGTGCATTTGCCCCCCCCCCGACCATTATATCATTGATTACCAATGCTTTAGTAACACAATTTCGTCCACGCCCCCTACAGATATTTCTTTACGGAAGCGGGAACCATTACGTCGGCCAGCTTGTCGGTAAACCTCATGCAGAGTCCTGTGAGGAGGGCTGACATGATAGTGCCTTCACGGATCACGTTCTCGGAACCGTTGCCCAGCAAATTGCCGAAAGCGAACCAGGCGATGGCGGCTGCAGCGAGTACCAGGAAGATATCGAAAGCTATTTTGACATTACGGAACTTGACATTGATGACATCGGCCAGGGCGGCATTGGTCATCTCGCCGGCCAGCATCCAGGCATTGCCCTTGACTTCGAGACTGATACCGAGGGCTGTCACCAAGATGGAGAGGCACATGAGAACCAGCTGCATGAGATACGAACCGGCATTGACCCAGTCGAAAGCCCAGATTGCGCAGTCGGTGAGGACTCCGAAAACTACGGCTGCAGGAATCTGCATGAGATGCTCGAGCTTGAACTTGCTACGCAGAAGACAGAGCTGGAACAGAATGAAAATCAAGTGCATAAGCATCGTGTACTGGCCGACTGTTCCGATTGTGAAGGAGCCGATATTGAAGGATCCGGCCAATGATACCACGTATGGAGGACACGAGATAGGAGCCGTGCCGAGATCAGATTTGATAGAAAGGGCAACACCGATGGCGACGAGAATAAGGCCAAGTGTGCCTGTGCCGTAGCGTGCGGCACCGGATTTTATTGAATTAACCATTGTTTTGTACTGTTTAACGAATTGTGCGGAAACACCGCAGATTTTAACAAAGCGGGCAAATATCGCATAAATTTACTAACTTCGCAAATTGGATTGGAAACTCCAGCTGGAAGGCCCGGACATTACCATGAACAGGAAACCCCGGGATAAACATCCCGATGTCGATACTGAAACAAACACTGGCAACAACAGCGACACTGACACTGACGTTGACATTGAAACAAAACATTGAAACAAACAATAAACACAGTTTATATGAAAAAAATAACAATGCTCATGGCAGTAGCTGCAATGGCGGCCAGCTGCACCGGCGGAAAACAGGCCAAGATTTCCGGCATTGACCTGTCATATCTTGACACGACAGCGTCACCGGCTACTGACTTCTATCAGTACGCGACAGGCGGATGGCAGAAAAACAATCCTTTGAAGCCTGAATACGCAAGATTCGGATCATTCGACTACCTCAATGACAACAACGAGGACCGCTTGAACCAGCTCTTCAAGGAAATGACACAGATGACCGCAGAGAAAGGCTCTGTAGAACAGAAGATTTCAGACATCTACAAGATGGGACTTGATTCCACAAGGCTGAACGCTGAAGGATTCGCGCCTGTGAAGAAATACCTCGACGAAGTTTATGCAATCCAGGACAAGAGCGAACTCGCAAAACTCGTTGCTGAACTCCACCAGAACGGCGAGGCTCCATTCTTCGGAACATTCGTGATGTCAGACCTGATGGACAGCGACAACCAGATACTCTACGTAGGCCAGGACGGACTCGGAATCGGCGACAGAGACTACTACACTGACCCTGCCAATGCCGAAATCAAGAAAGGCTACAAGAACTTCCTCACCAAGATCTTCACACTCGCAGGTGTTGAAAACCCTGAGAAGGCAGCCGCAAACGCACTCGGCGTAGAGGACGAACTCGCAAACATCTCATGGACAAGCGTTCAGGAGAGAGATATGGAAAAACTCTATAACCCTATCTCCACAGCAGAGTTCGAGGCAAAGTACCCTGGCTTCGATTTCAAGACCTACTTCGCAGCGATGAACATTCCTGACCAGGAGCACATGAACGTGAACGAGCCTTCATTCTTCGAAGGATTCAGCAAACTCATCGAAAAGACCGACCTCAATGTCCTTAAGGACTACGTTGCAGGCAGACTCATCAGCGGATCATGCGGCTCTACAAGCGACGACTTCTACAAGGCATCATTCGACTTCTTCGGAACACAGATGTCAGGCGTCACCGAACCTAAACCACGCTGGAAGAGGGCAATGCGCGTTCCTAACAGCATCCTCGGAGAGGCAGTCGGCAAGATGTACGTTGCAAAATACTTCCCTGAGTCATCCAAGAAGAGAATGGTCGAGATGGTCAAGAACCTCCAGGTAGCCCTCGGACAGCACATTGACGAACTCGACTGGATGAGCGACACCACAAAGGCAAAGGCTCACGAGAAACTCGACGCATTCATCGTGAAGGTAGGATACCCTGACAAGTGGAAAGACTACTCATCTCTCGACATTGACCCTGCACTTTCATACTACGAGAACCTCCGCGCAGCCAGCAGGTGGTACACCGCCGACAACCTCAGCAAACTCGGCAAACCGACAGACAAAGAGGAGTGGGGCATGTCTCCGCAGACTGTCAATGCCTACTATAACCCATCTACCAACGAAATCTGCTTCCCTGCAGCCATCCTCCAGCCTCCATTCTTCAACCCTGAGGCTGACGACGCGATGAACTACGGCGCAATCGGAGTCGTAATCGGACACGAGATGTCACACGGCTTCGACGACCAGGGACGCCTCTTCGACAAGGACGGCAACATGATTTCATGGTGGACAAAGGAAGATGCGGATAAGTTCAATGCCAAAGCAGCGATCCTCATCAAGCAGTTCGACGAGGTCGAGATTCTTCCGGGCCTCATGGCAAACGGCAAACTCACTGTAGGTGAGAACATTGGCGACCACGGCGGAATCAGCATCGCATACTCTGCACTTAAGAACGCGACCAACGGCGAGAACACCGTCATGGACGGCTTCACCACCGACCAGAGATTCTTCCTCGCATACGCTGCAGTATGGGCCCAGAACATCCGCGACGCGGAAAAGGCACGCCTGACCAAACTCGACGTACACTCGCTCGCCGTGAACAGGGTCAATGTTTCCCTGCGTAACTTCCAGCAGTTCTTCGACGCGTTCGGAATCAAGGAAGGCGACAAGATGTATCGCCCTGAAAGCGAAAGAGTACACATCTGGTAGTGAACGCTTCTGCATTCATAGCCAGGAAATTACGTTTCCAAGGAAGGATAGCGGTGGCCACCATAGCCATCGCCTCCTTCATTATAATACTTGCGGTTGCCGTGTCAGCGGGATTCAGAAAAGAACTTCGCGGCGGAATCGCATCAATATCCGGGGATATCAGACTGACGTCCCCGGATTTGAATTATATAAACGAGTCAAGCCCGATAAGAAGCGACGCATCATACATGCCATCACTCGACTCATTGACTGGCATTGACCGAATCACACCCGCAGTTTACCGCGCGGGCATCATCAAATCCGACACCGACATCCAAGGCGTCCTTTTCAAGGGCATTCCGGGAGGCGGCGACAGCCTGAAAGTGTCAGTTCCACGCAGGTTATCATCGATGCTGGGACTGAAAGAGGGCGATTCAATGCTGACTTACTTTGTCGGCAAATCCGTGAAAGCCAGGAAGTTCCGCATCGCATCCATCTACGACGACATCCTCGGAAGCGACGACAGGCTGATAGTTTACGCAGGCATTGAAGACCTGCAACGCGTGAATGGCTGGGCACCGAATGAGGTATCCGCTATCGAAATCACTCTGGACGACAAATTGCGCTCCGCGGAAATGATGCGTGAAATGACTCAGGAAGTCGGGGCAAGCGTACTTTTCAACACCCCGGAAGACGAGAGCACCGTCGTGGCCTCATCGGCATTGAACATGTATCCGGAGATTTTCTCATGGCTCGAGCTTATCGATTTCAATGTCCTTTTCATCCTGATACTCATGACGATAGTGGCGGGGTTCAACATGATTTCCTCCCTTCTGATAATGCTTTTCAGAAACATCTCCACCATCGGAATCCTGAAATCAATGGGTATGACGGACAGGTCCATCGCGTCGGTTTTCCTTCGCGTGGCGTCGTCAGTCGTGCTCAAGGGAATGTTGGCAGGCAACGCCCTCGCCCTCCTTTTCTACTTCATCCAGAGCCGCACCCACATAATCGGACTGAACCCTGAAAACTACTTCGTATCCTTCGTTCCGGTCAGCATTGACCTTGTCAATGTCATTGCGGCGGATGTTATTTCTTATCTTGTGATAATGCTGCTGCTCCTTTTGCCGTGTCTTTTCGTGTCGGGTGTGGATCCGGCTTCGACGGTGCGGGCGCGCTAGAAGATTTTCTGCCGGACAGGGCGGAGAACAAGTCGTACAGAGAAGTCATTTTTTCGACGTAACTGATTGTCTCATAGCCCTTGAACTTACCCAGTTTCACGGTATCTGCATCCAGAATCGAATATTCCCTCATATCAGGAATAATTGCGACAATATCATTCCACGTGTGATGTGGAGCTCCGATGGAAGCCGCATAGTTTATGCAGTCCTTTATACGTCCCTCTCCCGCATTGTATGCGGCAAGGGTGAACTTGGACAGTTCCGTTTTATCTTTGGTATAATGCGAGAACATCCGCTGGAGGAGTTTCAGATATTTCACAGCGGCGCGTATATTCTCCTCAGGGTCAAGCAGATTGTCGGCCTCGAACCGGTTCGCAGTGCGCGGCATCATCTGCATGAGGCCTACCGCTCCCCTACGGGAATGGGCCTCGATACGGAACTGTGATTCGTGCCAGATCAATGCAGTGAGCATTTCCCTTTCCCATCCCAGTTCTGCGGAATATTTGCGGATCAGGTCGTCGTAAGGGCTTAGAGTATTGTACTTCCAGCCCTCGCGGTATCTCCTGTGCGGTTCATATCCCGGCTTGAACCTGCTGGCAAGCTTGGCATGTTCGTCCGTAATGCAAAATCTTGACAGCCAGAGGTTTACTTCTTTATGCGCGGCTATCATACTGCCATTGACAATCCAGGCCGAGCTGTCAGCGAGTGGCACCGACGCATAGTAATCCTGGTCATAGACCAATGAATCAGAGTACGGCACCACGACGATGTCCACAGCGCCTGTCTCCAGCGAGTCAAGCCATGTCTCATCCGCCAGAAATATGTCTGCTTCCTTGTCAATCTGCCATGAGAACAGGCTGAGCATCTCGTAGTTGTAACCGACGGAATATCTCATTCCCTTTCCTCCCGTGGCCGCTATGGCGCAGCGGAGTCTGTCCCCCTCGAACTCCCCTCTTTGTGAGATTGACCTTTGCAGAAGCGGTACTCCAAGTATGATGGCTACTGGAGGTACAAGGTACTTCAGAATTATTCTAAGTTTGTCCGGTATCATACACATGCCGGTTTATGTTTCTAAAATGAGCCGCCGAATCCGCCGCCGCGGTTAAGTCCGCCGCTTCTTCCGCCTCCTCCGAATCCTGACATCATTCCGCCTTCCGATGATCCTCCGGATGAGGATGAACTGCCGCCTCCCAATGATCCTGAAGCACTTACAGCTTTGTTTCTGGATGGCTGCATATAGAATGGCCAGAAAATTCCGAATTTTATGGCTCTCTGTGGTCTGATATATCCGTGGGCGCTGAAATAGTCGGCCTTGTCCATTGGCCAGCCCATTCCGACATTGACAAATTTAACGAAGATGCAAGCCCTCTTCCACTGGATGTTCACGAAGGCGTCGATGTACGGACAGTTGCCGTATTTCTCTTCTTTCTGGTTGTAGAACATGCCGAGTGCAGGGCTGTAGCCGGGTTCGTACCACTTGGTGGTATAGGTAACATTGGCACCTAACTGCATCTGCATCACGTTCTTGACGACATTGAACTGCCAGTACCATCTGGAGTTGACGGCGAGCATCGGCACAGGTATCACGTCTTCATCAGATGAGACCTGGAAGAGCAGCCTGTTGTCGAAATGGAGTCCCCACAACTTGAAATTCTTGTTCAGGCCAATGTTGAGAACGCTGACTGCGCTCCCGTGCTGGGCAGCCATCGCCTCCCCGTTGTAATACACATGGTTCTTCATGAGGGTCCAGCCTGCGTCGATGCCCAGTTTCCAATGAGGAACGGTTATCGCTCCTGAAACTTCAGTCCTGGATATCTTCTTGAAGTTGTTGTCCCACTTGTAGTGGTTCGAGTAATAATGCTGCTGGTAGTATTCCGGCTCGTCGAGTGAGGTTCCGAAATGGACATTGAAAGACATCGGGCTCTTGCGGTGGCGGCGGAACGGATACAGGTTGAAACCTACATTGGCATTGACCTCAAGGTCGTTGATTTCCTTTCCGAGGAAGGTGTAGTTCGCGTCGGCGTCCCAGTGGAAGTAGTTGCGGAACTGGCCTTTCGCGCCGCCGTAGATGTAGGCGGAGTTCCAGACGGTGTTGCCGCCCTTAGTTTTCAGGTAGCTGTCCGGCGTGAACATGTAGTAGTTCAGGAGCTTGTCGCCGATTCCGACGTTGATGGACGAAACTATGGCGTCCGAAGCCCACGGCTGGAGTTTCAGGAACACCTTGTTCTCGAATTTCATGACTCGCAGCGAGTCGGAAGTAGCGTTTGGATTCAGATAGAACTTGTTGTGATACAGTTCTTTAGCATCGGTATCGTTCACTCCTATCTTGTCTTTGTATAATTTTCGATAGACTGAGTATTCGCTGGTGTGCCCGATGAACGCGGTTGTAATATCTGTGTCAAGGGTGTCTGCAGCGGCCTTCTCGTCGCGCATCTGCTGGTTTTCGGCCAGAATGTCCTCCATCTTCATGATTGCCAGGCTGTCCCCTGTCGCGAGGACGCTGTCCCTGTACATATTCTCGCGTTTCAGGACCTTGCGCTCCTGCATTTTGCGGATGAATGTGAACGGAATCCTGTACGTCTGGTCCAGGAAAATGGTGTTTTTCTTTATCAATGTCGATGCGTCCTTCAGTCTGACGTCGATTTCTCGGGAGCCCACGGTGGTGTCTCTGATCCAGAAATTGTCAATGATACCTCCGTTTTCGCCGCGTGACATCTTATTGTATATGTATCCGGCGTGCATGAGGTATCTGCGGCCCATGTAGTTCGTGGATGCGACGAATGTCCTGTTGTCTGTCTTTTCGTTTTCGAGCATACCGTTGGAGCCGAAGCGGTCGTACTCCAGGGTAAAGTTCAATGACGGGAAGATGTTCTGTGTCGTCATGATGTGCAGTTCATCTTCCTCTCTCTCGGCATTGGCGAAAAGTGTTCCCCAGTACGCCAATTCCGTGTACGGTGTCTTGGTGTTATACATCGGAAGTGTGTACGGGCTATATGTGTAGCTTTCGTACGGGCCGTAGAATGAGACGCCTTCTTTGTTAGCTCTCTTGGTGAAGTCATAAGGCTGGACGGCCGAACCGATGGTTCCAAGATATGAGACATTGACATTATCCCTGAAGAAAGGATAGTCGTTGTACCAATAGTTGTACGAGGTATCCAAGTCCTTGAGTTTCAAATCATTGAAGTGTTCATCTTTCTTCCATGTAAGGATGCGTTTGTAGAACATGGAGTCCGGCACGGCGAATGTCTCGAGGATTCTCGGGGTATTTTCCCTGATGCTGTCCCGTATGGCAATGAGGCTGTCTTTTGCTGACAGCATGCTGTCGATCTTATGCTGGCGAACCTTCATTTTCTGTTCGAAGTCGTATTTCTTCCGGGCGGCCTTGTCCAATGACGCATACCAGGCATTGAATTTTCTTATCGCGGTCTCGATGGAGTCCAGCCTATAAAGGGAATCCAACCGTGGCCAGTCAAGGCTGTCGCCGGCTTTTTTCAATGAATCTCTGACGATTACGTGTGTCAATGAGTCTTTGATGGCGACGTAGTACTTATATCTGAACGGGTCCGTAAGTCGCAATGAGTCAGGGACTTTCATTGTATCTCTGGCGGTGATGAAGACTTCTGCGCTGTCTTCCAGAAGGAAATCTGACAGCGAATCTGCCATTACCCTGTCATATTCGGACATGAATTTGGTATATATATTATTATGGTATATGACTGTGTCCGTCACCGGCTCCGGGCGACTCCAGAATCTGCCCCACATGTCTGAGGTCCTGGAATAATCTGACGCGAAGCTCTGCACGGCCACAATCCCGACCACCAGCGCCGGGAACCATATTTTGGATATTTTAGACAAAATGCGTTTCATACAATCTACAAAGATAATAATTTACAATCAAAAAATAATCCGCCGGCAAAGTCGTTCCCGATTTGCAGGCATAATTTTTCTTGGACATATCCTATTCTTCTATCGCATCTTTCACTATCTTCGCATCATGGACTATCTAAGTAAACTCAATACGCGCCAGAGGGAGGCGGTCACTTCTACGGAAGGGCGAATCAGGGTCATTGCCGGAGCCGGCACTGGCAAGACAAAGGCATTGACCTGCAGGTACGCATATCTGGTCAATGAAATCGGCATTGACCCTGCCAATATTTTGTGCCTCACTTTTACGAACAAGGCGGCAGCTGAGATGCGGCAGCGAATTTCGGCAATGGTCCAAAGTGGTGATTACAACGACTTTGTGTGCACGATTGATGGTTTTTGCGTCAAGCTTTTGCGCCGCGAGATTTATCGTCTCGGATTCCCGAAGAATTTCAGGATCCTGGATGAGGACGATGCAAAATCTGTGGCGAAGGAGTGCATGGACGAGCTGGGACTGAAGCGGACGGAGAAGACTGTCAAGAACTTCCTTGCGAGCGTAAGTTCCTCTAAGTCAATGAATGACTATATCACGACCTACATGGTTCCCGGGGCTGTTGTTTCGGATGAGATGAAGAAATCTGAACTGGCATGTTTCATTTCACGCCAACTGAAGGATTATGCATTGGACTTCGATGACATTGAAAATTTTACAAAGTATATTCTGGACCGGTTTCCCGATGCGCGCGAGTATTGGCAGAATCAGTTGAATTATATAATGGTGGATGAGGCACAGGATTGCAACACGGACAACTGGGAGATTATCGAGAAGCTGGCCGAGTTCCACAAGAACCTGTTCATAGTCGGCGACCCGGACCAATGCATTTATGAGTGGCGCGGTGCGAAGCCTCACCGTTTTGTGGATTTCGCTGCGGACAAGACTATCATTCTGGATGAGAATTATCGTTCTACCCCGAATATCCTGGATGTGGCTAACTGTGTGATATCCAATAATGTGAATCGTATTCCCAAGAATCTTTTCACACTTCGTCCTGATGGCGTCAAGGTGACTCATTTCCATGGCAAGACCGAGAAGGAGGAGGCGGAATGGATTGCCAATCAGATTATCAGGCGTATCGAGGGGCGTGACGGCGCCGCTCCTGCCAGGCCTTCCGACTTCGCGATTCTCTACCGTTCGTCATACCTTTCCCGCCCCGTCGAACAGGCATTGATGTCCGCCAAAATCCCGTATTCGGTCTGGGGCGGCGTGCGGTTTTTCGAACGGAAAGAGGTCAAAGACGCGTTGAGTTACCTCCGCGTAATCGCCGACCCGAATGACGACCTGTCGTTCAGGAGGATTGTCAATGTCCCTGCACGTGGCCTGGGCAAGAAGTTCATGTCCAATCTAGAGGCTGCCGCGAAAACGGGTAGTGTCAATGCCGGTGAGCGTTCCCTTTATACGGCATTGACAGAGACCCCGGCGCTGGCCGGCATCAAGGGGGCTTCTGAATTTCTGGCATTGATAGAGATGGGGCGGAAGCTGGCGGAGGAACGGAGCATTTCAGACCTGATGAATATTCTTCTGGACAAGAGCGGTCTTAAGAAAATGCTTCGTGAAGATCAGGATGAGGACCGTCTGGAGAACGTGGATGAGCTAGTGAAGTCAATCCGTTTCTATGAGGAGTCTCATGAGGGGCTGGAGGTAAAACTATCTGATTATCTGCAAGATATCGCGTTGTATTCCAATGCTGATTTTCGTAAAGATTCGTCTGTGGTCCGTCTCATGACCATCCATCAGGCCAAGGGTCTGGAGTTTCCTTATGTTTTCGTGACGGGTCTGAGTGAGGGTATTTTCCCGAGCATGAGGACGATTCGTGAGTATAAGAAGAATGGTGAGGAGGAGGAGCGCCGTCTGATGTATGTCGCTATCACTCGTGCTGAGTCTGAGTTGTTTCTGACTGAGTCCGAGGGGTTCAATGTTTCCACTAAGATGAACAAGTATCCGTCTCGTTTTCTTACTGAGATTCGCAGGTCAATGTTTGTGACTGAGGGAGCAATGCCTGAGTACTTATGGGGCCGGACCAAGAATATGATTCATGTTCTGGACCAGGAGAATTTCCGTCCTGAGATGGCATTTCAAGGCATTGGTGATGGGCTTGGTAGTGGTGCCCAGACCGGTTTCGGCGAATCTGGAGGCGATTTCGGTGATGTGAATGATGGTTTTGCTGCGGACCGTGCCATCTATGAAAATCCGTATCGTATTGGTGTTCAGGTGTCTCACAAGATTTTCGGTGTCGGTGAGATAATAGATGTTTCTAAGGATGGCGGTACCTTCCAGGTCAGATTTTCCGATGGTTCCGTAAAGTTTTTACGCCAGGCGTATCTGAGTATAGTCTAGGGAATGAGTCCGGCACCTGACTTCAGAAGTGAAAACTGAACCGGCATCAGCAGATTCGTCCGGAAAAGGGCACTTTCCACGGACGTTTAACTTTGTGAAAATTCCGGGATTCATAGTCACCGATTACAACACAATCCCAGATAACCGTTTCCTCTCCATATCCACGTTTCTTGAAGGCCAGGTCGGAGGTGTGGCCGTGGGAGGCATGGCCGCCCATGGCCTTGTGAA
>ERZ780128.223-NODE-223-length-26153-cov-4.767109_pt1 | contig 26153 bp, 28 predicted proteins | sample MGYA00511170_ERZ780128 | MGnify/ENA primary metagenome ERZ780128 (study PRJEB29588, sample SAMEA1970465) | human gut metagenome | biome: human gut; feature: human-associated habitat; material: faeces | place: Denmark | collected 2008/2010 ...
TTTGATCCATATCCACATCAAAAATTTCACCGCACTTTATACATCTTACATGGTAATGATTTTTCAATGTAAAATCAAATCGGTTCGGTCCATCCGGAACTTCAACCTTTCTTAATGCACCTTCCTCTACCAATATATCAAGATTTCTATATACAGTTCCTTTTCCAATTGTTGGATATGCTTCTTTTATAAATTCATACACTTCATTTGCCGTAACGTGTCTTCTCATTTCGTATACGGTATTTCTTACAAGATCTTTTTGAATGGTATTTCTCCTACTTATCATTTGATCTCCTTATTAGGATTAATTCTTAATAAGGATTGTATGCCAATATCATCCTGTTGTCAATAAAAATAGTGATAATTCTCATTATTATAAAAGCTGTCAAACTGAGCATCTTTTACCTGTATAACTATTTTATTTTGCGTTCAAATACATATTCTGAATCTAAAGATAAATCAGACCTAAACGAATATCCGAGTCTGTCAAATTTCTGAATTTCCAACGGATTTTCAATATTATTTTCCGCTATGAATCTGACCATTTCACCACGAGCCATCTTGGCATAGGTACCTTTTGTTACCAATTTATCTCCGGATAACTCACAAAATACAATCGTAATATATCTGTCCTGTGGTGTCAGATACTTTTCTATACATTTTGAGTATTCTTTTGATGCAAGATTAATGATAATCCTACTGTCATCGATTACTGAGCGGTATAACAATTCTCCCCAGTACTCATACAGATTTTTTGCATCTCCAATTCCAACCTTTGCCTGCATTTCAAGACGATAAGGAGTCACACCATCCATTGGTTTTAAAATGCCATAAAACGCAGACAAGATTCTTAAATGATTTTGCAAATACTCAAACTGCTGGATTTCAAACACAGATGGTGCCATATATTGAAATGCAATCCCTTCATATGCTAAAACAGCTGGAGTAAGCCTGTTATAAAGATCCATATTTTCCAATCTGTTAAAGTTCTGCTCTGCAATCTTGTCATTACATTTCCAGATAGCTTTCAGTTCTTCTTTTGATTTGCTTTTCATCCAGTTTAATACTTCTGCTGTCTTATCAATATAGACAGGCAGTTCAACCGGTGCTAAGTTATCGGTATCTACAATCATCTTTTTTGCAGGTGATAAAATAATCTTCATTATGCCAATTCCTTAAGCATATTTTCAGGATCATCTGCCGCCTTGACTTTATCATTTGCCTTTATAATGATTCCCTGCTCATCAATAAGATATGTAGTTCTTACTACACCCATAGATACTTTTCCATAATTTTTCTTTTCTTTCCAGACATCATATGCTTCAATAACTTTACGCTCCGGATCTGCTAATAGCGTAAATGCCAGTCCGTATTTTTCTTCAAATCTCTTGTGAGACGCTACAGAGTCCTTGCTTACTCCGAGAATAACAGCTCCCTTCTCAGTAAACTGTGGATAACGCTCAGAAAAGCCACATGCCTGCTTCGTACACCCCGGTGTATTATCCTTTGGGTAAAAATATAAGATCACTTTTTTTCCTGCATAATCGCTTAATTTATGCATTTCTCCATTCTGATCCGGCAATTCAAAGTCCGGTGCTTTTTTTCCTACTTCTAACATATTTTATTCCTCCACTTCTTTCAATTCCATCTGTTTTCTTGTCCTCTTATTGCCAGAAATCATTTTATGACCAGAATAGACTGCCATAATCATGCATATCAGAGAGCCAAATGCAAAGTATTTGTGTGCTGCTTTTAACCCTTTATATCCTGTATAAAAAGTTCCAACCATTGTAACTATTGCTCCGATTGACCAATATTTATGTGCTTTCATTTTATACCTCCAAATTGATTAAGCTGTTTCCAAAATAAATATCTCTGGATCATTAACAATATTATACATTCCATCCATTACTTTCGACAAGCAGTGGAAAAAATAATCAATCCAAATACAAAAGGATGTATCACGATAATTCTGGCATTACCTTGACGCATCCTTTCATGTTGTATTTTTTTTATTCTTCTTAATGACAGCTATGGCTTCCACATCCATGCTCACCACATGTATGTCCTTCCCCATGGTTGTGCTCATGGTGAGAACACTTTACATCCGGATTATACTCAAGTGTTTCATGAACTATATAAAAAACATTCATACTATGCTAATGAAAACAATCTCTCATTTTACGTGAAATATCTGCATCCACAAAACCTTTTTCTGCCATTTCATCAAGTATATCACATGTTTTTTCATGCGACATTCCTTTCTTATATGGACGTTCTTCCGTAAGCGCCTGATAAATATCAACACATGCCATAATTCGTTCTTGCTCATTTAATTCATCTGCAGTTTTTCCAAATGGATACCCTTTCCCATTTAGTTTTTCATGATGTAGTGCAGCCCAATCTCGTATATCTTCAAAACCATCTACTTGTGACAACATAAGATATGTGTAGCCCGCATGGTTTTTCATTTTATCAAATTCTTCATCCGTAAGTTTATCCGGTTTTTCTAATATTTCATTGCCGACCGCCATTTTTCCGATATCATGCAATGCTCCCGCCAGATACATTTTTTCGATATCTAAAACATCATATCCAATATACTTTGCATACTGCGCAGCCTTTTCTGCAACACCAATAGAGTGTCTACTTGTAAAGGGAGATTTATAGTCTACAATATTTGCAAAGAAATCTGCAATATTTTTACAAGTATTCCAATCAAACATCTGTTTTTTTCTTGGAACAATCTCCCATAACTTTGACTCAAAAGTTCCATCCTCTAACGAAACAAATGTTTCTTTTGATATCATTTCCAAAAAGGCTTCTACACACTCATCATCAAATAATACTCCTTTTTGTTTTACAAGAAATTCACAACATTTATCCCATTTTTCCTGTCTAAAATTTATATTGTTAGCAATCGCATCTATAACATCCGCAAGATGAATAATCCTCGCAAATAAAGGAACCTCCTGCCAAGCCTTTTTAAATGGTCCTTTTCCATTAGCAAGTTCATGATGATATAAAATTACATTTGATACATTTGTCTTAAATGGAATTTTAGCAATATTGTTTTCGCCATAAATACAGTGAAGATTTGCTTTTTCATTCAAAAAATCTTCCCCTATATCTATACCAGGATTCTTTTTTACTTCTTCGGTAATATATTGTGTTAGGGCATTATCGTGTAGTAATGCGCAAATTGCTAAATCTTGCAATGCATCGTTTTCGACATTCCAATATTTTGCCATGCATACACTCATGTATGCAACTCTTTTTCCATGCTTGTTTGTAATATTAACCAGTTCGGCTTCTATACAATCTAATGCATAAGAATATGCTCCTGCCAAACCAACAATATCTATGCTTAACTGTTTTTCATCCATAAATCTCTTTCATAAACTCCTATATATCAAATCATTCCTGTGGAATCTGACCAGCAACATACAAAATATGATTTACTAACCATTCCGTAAGGTATGTCAAAAACTTGTTATAATGAATAGATTCCATATATGCTTCTTCATCTGCTAAATGTTTCACCGTATAATCATATAACTTTTCCAGCAATATATCAATCCTATCATATTTATCACATTTTTTCTGACCTAATCCATGTGTAAAATTACATTTTTTCCGACCTGCATTTATTTTAGGTAAAAAAATCCACAGCACCTTTCTTTTCACAGATGCTGTGGATCTCCTTTTTCTATGCATTGACTTTCACATAATTCAAAATCATTTCCTTTACGCGCAGAAGCTCCGGCGTATAATCCTTGTTATTTTTCGAACCCCAGATAAAGCCTCCCGCGTAATAAGCACACGCGGTCATCATTGTATGCACGGTAACTCGCATGAACTCTTCCTCCGGGATATCCGTCCGGAATGTGTGATCCTCCTGTGCACGCTTATACATCATATGCAATCTGGTATCGACCGAATACAAAGAGGCATGGAAATCTGCCATCATGCCAGCAGTTTCCACACCGCCGGAATGACTGACAAAATGATTAAAATTTTCATTATACTGCAACAGATCCTTATGATTTTGATACATATCGATATAACTGTCCAGTGTAAAGATCAGTCTGTCGATCGCAGGAATATCCTTGACGGAAGCGATCGGTCGCTTTGCATCCAGCTCATCCAGATATTCCTTCCATTTGGCACTGCAGACAGCAATAGCCAGATCCACCTTCGTCGGATAATAACGGAATACGGTTGCCCTTCCGACACCTGCTTTTTCTGCGATCTCAGTAATTGATACCGGTTCTATCTTCTTCTCCACAAAAATACGGAATGCCGTATTGATGATCTTTTCGTTCTTCTTATTTTTACTCTCCTCTTGCTTACCCATGAAGTTCAATTTCTCCTAATTCTCTGTATTTTAATTTTTCTTCCAGACCGCCGGTGTAAACAACAGAAGGATCGGATACAGCTCCAGTCTGCCTGCCAGCATATCAAACATCAGCACATAATGGGAAAAATCCGAGAAACAGCCGAAGTTTCCAGCCGGTCCGACCAGCTCAAGGCCCGGCCCCACATTATTAAATGCAGTCGCAACTGCTGTGAAATTCGTCACAAGATCCAATCCGTCAAAAGAAATCAGAAAAACAGATACGACGATGATCATCATATACGTTGCAAAAAATGCATGTACTCCTCGCACTGTGCTTTTATCAATCGCTTTCTGATCCATCTTAATGACTTTGACACTTCGCGGGTGAATAAAATAAGCAATTTCCTGTCTGATCGATTTGACAAGGATCATCAGTCGGGATACCTTTATACCACCACCTGTAGATCCCGCACAGGCACCTAAAAATGTCAGAAGTACAAGTATCGTTTTAGATCCCTGCGGCCACAGATTGAAATCTATCGTTGAAAAACCGGTTGTTGTGATAATGGAGCCAACCTGGAAAAAAGCCTGCTGCAGAGCGATTCCGATATTATCAAACATACCTCTGATATCAACTGCAATGAGAAGTGCTGCCACAACGATGATCGTAAAGTACCAGCGTACCTCTTCCATCTTAAAGGCTTCTTTCTTTTCCTTGCCGAGCAGAAAATAGTAAAAGTTAAAATTCACACCAAACAGGATCATAAATATCGTGATCAAAATCTGAAGAACGGTAGAATAAGATCCCATACTGTCATTCCGGATACCGAATCCACCGGTTCCAGCTGTTGAAAATCCGGTCGTGACCGCATCAAACACAGGCATACCTGCCAGTATATAAAGTACAATTTCGATCACAGTCAGGGAAATATAGATCAGATACAGTATTTTTGCTGTCTCTCTTACCTTTGGCACAAGCTTGCCGACAGAAGGCCCCGGGCTTTCCGCGCGCATCAGATGCATATTATAACCGCCCGTCAGAGGCAGGACCGCAAGCAGAAATACGATAACCCCCATACCACCGATCCAGATTGTAAATGCACGCCAGACAAGGGTACAATGGCTGAGTACCTCCACACTGCTCAAGGTACTTGCCCCTGTTGTCGTAAAACCGGAAACAGCTTCAAATAATGCCTGCGAAACATCCGGGATATCTCCGCTCAGGTAATAAGGCATTGCTCCGAAAAAACTCATGACGATCCAGCTCAGTGCTACGATCACAAAGCCTTCCTTGGCGTAAAACATCTGATTTTCGGTTTTCCTTCTTGTCAGTAAGAAACCGATCACCAGACAGATAAAAGCAACTGCCAGATAAGACAGCCCCTGCTTTTCCCTGTAGATCACTGCCACCATACAAGGCAGCAGCAGAAATGCAGATTCAAACAATAAAATAAGTCCTAAAATACGACGGATAACTGCGTAATTCATAATGTCCCTCCAGGCTATTTCTGTAAAATATCCTTAATATCTCCAAGCCCCTTATGTGTTGTGATGATGATGACCGTATCTCCAACACTGATCTTTGTTTTACCGTTCGGTCTGATGATCGTTCCCGCATGATTGATACAGGCGATCAGCGTATTATCCCGGATTGGCAGATCTTCCAGTGCGATATCCACAACAGGCGCTCCCTCATGGATGTGGAACTCCAATGCCTCTACTTTATTCTCGATCAGATGATACAGTGTTTCCACATTGCTTCCAAGAGAATTCTGCATGGCACGTACATATCTTGTAATATATTCGGATGTAATAAACTTAGGATAGATCAGACTGCCAAGCTGGAAGTCATTAATGATATCCCCAAAGGAAATCCGGTTGATCTTGGTGATGACTTTCGCCTTGGAGCAGCTCTGCGCAAACAGAGACAAAAAGATATTTCCTTCGTCAATGCCTGTCAGTGATACAAATGCTTCGCTGTTCTGGATGCCCTCTTCCAGTAAAATATTCTGGTTTGTTGCATCTCCGTGAATGATCATAGCCTTTGGAAGGAGCTCGGAAAGCTGCTCGCAGCGCTCTTCATCCCGCTCAATGATCTTGACATGGATCCCCATGCTGAGAAGCTGTTCGGCCAGATAGTATGCCATCGTTCCACCGCCGACGATCATGGCATTACCGACCTGATGTGCCCGGACACCGATCTCTTTGATGAAATCTCTTGCCTTGGTCGGGCTTGCCACAATACTGATCGTATCGCCTGCTTTGATAACAAAACAACCATTTGGGATCACGACCTCATCCTTGCGTTCTACCGCACATACCAGAACATCCGTCTTGATCTTATGGGAAATATCGATCAGGCTGCAGTTATCGATCGGTGAATTTTCCGGAACAAGAAACTTGATCAGCTCTACCCTTCCTTTTGAGAAGGTATCAATCTTGATCGCTGACGGGAAACGCAGGATACGTGCAATTTCCGTTGCTGCTGCATATTCCGGATTGATCGTCATGGAAAGTCCGAGTTCTTCCTGGATAAACCGGATCTCATGATTATAAAGCGGATTACGGACTCTCGCGATCGTATTACAATTACCTGCTTTTTTTGCAAACAGACAGCACAAAAGATTCTGCTCATCCGATCCCGTGACAGCGATCAGAAGATGGGCATCTTCAATTCCCGCTTCCTTCTGAATGGAATAGCTGGCACCGTTTCCGACTACTCCCATCACATCAAAATTATTGGTGATATCCTGAATAACGTCCGAATCCCTGTCAATGACCGCCACATCATGACCTTCCTTGACAAGCTGTTCGGTAATGGTACTTCCGACCTTACCACATCCTACAATTATGATTCGCATGTTGCTTCCTCCAATTTGTTGATTTTTCCAAATTCTTTATAGATCAGGATCATTGAAACCATAGCTGCAATAAAATCTGCGATTGGTCCTGCATACATAATTCCATCCACGCCCAAAAAGAGCGGAAAGATCACAATAAGCGGCAGTAAGAAAATGATCTGCCTTGTCAGGGAAAGGAAAATCCCTTTCCCCGGTTTGCCGATCGCCGTAAAAAAGTTGGAGGAGATCGGCTGTATAGCATTTAAAAATGTAAAAAACAAATAAATTCTGAAATAACGTACCGCAAAGGTATAATAAGCTTCATTCTGCGAAGAACCGAATATACCGATCAGCTGGCGCGGGAAAATCTGAAAAGCAAAAAAAGCAATGACCGAAATGATCGTTCCGATCCCTGCTGCAAGCCTGTATGCCTGCTTTACCTTCTTATAATTGCCTGCACCGTAATTAAAGCTGACAATAGGCTGCATTCCCTGCGACAGACCGATACAGATAGAAAAAAATACCATACCGACCTTTGTAATGATACCTGCACAGGCAAGTGGAATGGATTCTCCATACACAGACTGTGATCCGTAATATGTCAATGATTTATTCATAACGATCTGCACGATCATCATAGCGATCTGATTAAAAAAATTTGCTGTACCAAGCTTTGCCACAAAGCCGGTAACAGACAGCTTCGGTCTGAAATGCGACAAGGAAAGCGGTGCAGTCTTAAAACGGCATAAATACCATACGATGATCGCAGCTGCCACAAACTGCCCGATCACCGTTGCCAGTGCAGCGCCCTGCATCCCCATATTGAATCCAAACACAAACAGGGCATCCAGAACCGTATTGATCACAGCCCCTGCCAGGTTGGAGATCATAGCCATGGACGGGCTGCCGTCTGCACGGATCAGATGTCCGCCGCCTGCAGACAGGATCAAAAACGGAAAACCGATCGCTGTAATGCCTGTATATGTCTTGGCATATGACAGTACGTTCTGCGGAGAGCCAAACCCAACAAGAAGCGGCTCCAAAAACAGCTCCGTGATCACAGTCAGCACCACACCACTGAGAAACAGCATGGTTGCAGCATTTCCTATATAAAAAAGTGCCTTCTCTTTTTCTCCTTTTCCCATCGTCAGATTAAACGCAGCTGCACCGCCGATCCCAAATAAAAGTGCCAGTGCTACACAGGAGGTACTTAACGGAAATGCTACATTCGTTGCCGCATTACCAAGCTCTCCAACGCTTCTTCCGATAAAAAACTGGTCTACAATATTATATAATGCGCTTACCAGCATCGCTAAAATGCTGGGCAGCGCATATCTTCTTAATAAAACCGGAACCGGTAATTCTCCCAGAGGATTTTTCTGTTCCATTCTTTCATCTCTTTCTATTCTGATTATTTGCAAAGCTGATACAGAACATCAATGCAATTGTCGATGCCAAGCGCGGAAGCATTCAGACAAATGTCATAATAATCCGCCACACCAAATTCCGTATTGGTATAATAAGAGCAGAATTTCTTTCTGGCTCTGTCGATCGTGTGCATTTCCTCACTGATCTTTGCCTCAGTCATATCCGGCATTTTTGCCTTCATATGTTCCATGCGCCAGTAAGGATCCGCATATACAAATACATGCAGGCTGTCCTCAAAGTTTTTCAGTATCGTATTGGCATTTCTGCCGACGATCACACATTTTCCCTTTTCGCCGATCTCACGGATGATCGCTTCCTGTGCTGCGTACAGCTTTTCTCCCTGCGGTCTGTTATAAAAATCGAACAGACTCTGGGCAAAGCCGAAATTGGACGGAACCTTTTCATCCCATTTCATAACTCGGTCTATATCCATATTGGATTTACCGGCAGCTTTTAAAATAATTTCCTTATCGTAATATTCAAAACCGAGTTTTTTTGCTACAGCGCTTCCGATAGAACCGCCGCCCGCACCAAATTCACGGCTGATTGTTATGATCCGCTTCATCTTGCTTCTCCTTATCACTGTTATTGATTATTGTACCGTATCTTTTAAAGTGCCCACTTAAGTGATAACTATCGCATTTATTACAATACCTTATTCAGGAAGTCTATTGTTCTCGGTTCTTTCGGATTCAGGATAACCTCCTGCGGTGTACCCTGCTCTACAATATAACCGTCATCCATGAAAATCACACGGTCAGCTACTTCTCTCGCGAATCCGATCTCATGTGTAACAACAACCATTGTCATACCTTCGGATGCAAGCTCCTTCATAACAGCAAGAACCTCTCCTACCATTTCAGGATCCAGAGCACTTGTCGGCTCATCAAACAGCATGATCTTCGGATTCATGGCAAGCGCACGCGCGATCGCCACACGCTGCTTCTGACCTCCGGAGATCTGGGACGGATAACAGTCTGCCTTGGAATCCATACCGACACGCTTTAAGAGCTGCATTCCCTTTTCCTTTGCTTCTTCCTTAGTCATCTTCTTCAGTTCGACCGGAGCCATCATGATATTTTCAAGCACGGTCTTATGATCAAACAGGTTAAAATGCTGGAATACCATTCCGATGTTCTCCCGCACTTTATTGATGTCAATATGCTTATCTGTCACATCATTGCCATCTACAAGAATCTTGCCTGCTGTTGCAATCTCAAGCTGGTTTAAACAACGCAGGAAGGTGGATTTTCCGCTGCCGGACGGGCCGAGCAGTACCACAACCTCTCCTTCTGCAATGTCTACGCTGATATCTTTTAATACTTCAAGCTTTCCAAAGTTCTTTTTCAGGTTCTCAACGTGAACCATTGTTTTCTTATCTGCCACGTTTGATCCTCCTCTCGATCTTCTTTGCGATCTTGCTGAGCGTAATAATGATCACCATATACATAATACCGACGATCGCCCATGTCTGTAAACTCTTAAATGTATTACCGCTGATCGTCTTACCCATATTGGTCAGTTCCGGGAATCCGATAACGGAAAGGATTGAGGTATCCTTTAATGTAATGATAAACTGGTTGATAATAGAAGGGATCATTGTACGGATCGCCTGTGGAATCACAACCAGACGCATACTCTTTCCATAGGAAAGGCCAAGACTTCTGCTCGCTTCCATCTGTCCTTTATCCACACTTTCAATACCCGCTCTGATGATCTCTGCCATGTACGCACCACAGTTCATGGAAAGTGCGATCGTACCTGCCTGCAATGCGGATAACCTGAAATCCTGGATTCCCATCATCTTAATACCGGCCGGTACACCGAAATAAATAAAATATGCAAGTACAATAAGTGGAACACCCCGCACCGCATCTACATAAATTGTTCCGATACAGTTACAGACTCTGCTTCTTCCTACATTCATCAACGCAAAGATCATACCGATGATCATTGCAAAAAACAGAGATAACAATGTCAGTAACAGTGTTTTGCCGAGCGCACCTAAAAGCATGCTCCAATAGCTTTGAATAATTGCTGCCATGTTTACACTCCTTTTCCCTTCTGTATTTATGTCCAGACCTTTTCATGTTCAAGACCTACATCAACATAGTATACCATTAAATCACAAATTTTCCTATATCTTAATTGCAGAAATTTAGGCAAAAGAAAAACGTGAGGGAAGCTCCCTCACGTTTTCAAGGTCTTAAAAACGATTAGTCTAAGTATTTAGCAATGATCTCGTCATATTTGCCGTTAGCTTTGATATTAGCAAGACCTGCATTGAACATATCAAGGAATTCCTGATTGTCTGCATTCATGATACCTACACCGTAGTCAGCACCTTCATTTTCCATTCCTTCCGGAACTTCCAGAGCAAGCTCGCCTTCTTTGATAGAAGTCTTGATGATCGGTGTATCTTCTACACATGCAGCACTGTTGCCAAGGATGACATCCTGATACATTGTAGGAGAATCTTCAAATACTGTTACTGTAAAACCATACTGGTCTTTTAAAGAATTTGCATAATCAGCACCCTGTGTACCGTTCTTGACTGCAACATTCTTGCCCTTTAAATCTTCAAAAGACTTAACATCACTTCCCTGTGCCACTACAAATGTCTGTGTTGCATTGTAATAGCCGTCTGAGAAGATCCAGCCATTGTCTTTACGTTCCTGTGTGATAGAAGCACCTGCCATGATAGCATCTGCCTGACCAGCCTGAACTGCTGCTACTGCTGCATCCCAGCCAAGGCTCTGTAAATCATATTTGAAGCCCTGATCTTCAGCAACTGCTGCAAGGATATCAACATCGATACCAACGAATTCGTTGTCTGAATTTGTGTATTCAAAAGGCTTGAATACTGTATCTGTTGCAACAACCCATGTCTTGTCAGAAGCTGCTGTTGTATCTTCTGCAGCGTCTGTTGCTTCTGCATCTGTAGCGTCTGTTGCAGCATCAGTTGCTTCTTCTGTTGCAGCATCTGTTGCTTCTTCTGTTGCAGGAGCTTCTGCAGTATCTTCTGCTGTGCTGCCACAACCAACTAACATTCCAGCTGTTAAAGCTGTACATAACAATAATGCGATTGACTTTTTCATAATAAGTCTCCTCCTTTTCTGCTATACAGGGTTAAATTGTATACCTGTATTTTGGTATTATAATTGCTCCCTTATCATTTGTCAAGATTGCACATATTTTTCTTCCTTTTTTGTGAATTATAACAAGACCCGACAGCACATTGCTGTCGGGTCTTCTGCTAAGGCAGATCATAATAATTTCTGCTTGGTTTATCAATATCGAAAAACATTTTATCCGGGGGTACCTCATAATCATAATTCATTTCTTTTTTGACATGCGGTTTCGGACCCGGCAACGGATTTTTAATAAATTTAACCGGACGCTTTGCAAGAGAATCGTCCGACGCTTCCTGTATTCCATCATGTTGCTGCATCATGTTTCTTTCTCCTTTTCCATTTGCATGCCCCGGCTTTCCTGCATACTCCTAAAAACATCACTCATTATCATGATTTAAATAGGTTTCCACATTATAACGCGGTCTGTGCTTGACCTCTATATAAATTTTACCGATATACTGTCCGATCATACCGATCGCCACAAGCTGCATGCCTCCTAAGAACCAGATGGATAAGATCAGGGAAGTCCACCCCGGTACCGTATGTCCGTTACAATAAGAAACTAGCGCATACACCGCCGCGATCACACATAAAAAGATCAGAAAACCGCCGAGTGCGGTAATAAAATCGATTGGCTTTACGCTGAAAGACGTAATTCCGTTCCATGCAAGTGCAAGCATTTTTTTCAGCGGATATTTCGATTCGCCAGCCACACGCTCTTTTCTCTCATAATAAACGCAGTCGGTTTCATACCCGATGAGTGGCATGACACCGCGCAGGTACAGATTGATCTCCTGATATTTGGAAAACTCCTGCAGTGCACGCTTACTCATCAGACGGTAATCCGCATGATTATAAACGGTCTTTACGCCAAAGGCAGCCATTACCTTATAAAACATCTGTGCTGTTGTTCTTTTAAAGAAGGAATCCTTTTTCCGGTCATTTCTGACACCATATACAATATCCTTGCCTTCATGGAATTTATCTACCATTTCTTCCATCACAGCCGTATCATCCTGCAGATCCGCATCAATGGAGATCATGATATCCGCATGCTCCATGGCATTCAGCATACCTGCCGTCAATGCATTCTGATGCCCCACATTACCGGCAAGTTTCAGTCCGAACACCTTTTTTTCTTCTTCATGAAATTTTCTGATCAGTTCCCATGTGCTGTCTTTGCTTCCGTCATCCACATATAAAATATAACTGTCCGGTGCGATCTTCTGCTTTGTGATCAGATCAGAAAGTACACCTGTCAGTTCTTTTGTTGTCAGAGGAAGCATTTCCTCTTCATTATAACAAGGTACAACTATTGCCAGTCTGTCCATCGTATCTCTCCTCGTTCTTACAACGTTTTCAGCGCCTGCTCCAAATCCGCAATGATATCTGCCACATCCTCAATACCGACAGAAAGACGGATCATGCCCGGATCCACACCGGCTTCTTTGAGCTGCTGCTCATTCATCTGTCTGTGCGTATGGCTTGCGGGATGTAGAACGCACGTTCTTGCATCTGCCACATGTGTCACAATTGCTGCCAGCCTCAGTGCATCCATAAATCTTACGGTATCTTCTTTTGTACCGTCTACCGCAAAAGAAATAACACCACAGGTACCGTTTGGCATATATTTCTGTGCCAGATCATAATATTTATTACTCTTCAGTCCCGGATAATTCACCCATTTCACTTTATCATGTGCTTCCAGGAATTCTGCAACCTTCTGTGCATTTTCACAGTGACGGGGAACACGCAGATGCAATGTCTCAAGTCCGATATTTAACAAAAAGGCATTCATCGGAGACGGAATAGAACCGAGGTCCCGCATCAGCTGTGCTGTTGCCTTTGTGATATAGGCTTTCTTGCCGAACCGCTCCGTATAATTAACGCCGTGATAAGATTCATCCGGATAACAGAGCCCAGGGAACTTATCCGGATATTTTGTCCAGTCAAAATTACCGCTGTCCACGATCGCACCCCCGACTGTCATGGCATGCCCATCCATATATTTTGTGGTGGAATGCGTTACAATATCCACGCCAAACTGAAAAGGCTTACAATTGATTGGTGTCGGGAATGTATTATCCACGATCAGAGGAACTCCGTGTGCATGTGCAACCTTTGCAAATTTTTCAAAATCCAGTACCACAAGCGCCGGATTCGCAATGCTTTCTGCGAGAACACATTTTGTATTCTCCTGAAATACTGCATTCAGTTCTTCTTCGCTGCAGTCGGGATCGATGACCGTACAGGTAATACCCATACGCTGCATGGTGACTGTCAGCAGATTGAACGTACCTCCATATACACTGGAAGACATGATCACATGATCTCCCGCACCGCAGATATTAAACACTGCGTAATAATTGGCTGCCTGTCCGGAAGATGTCAGCATGGCTGCTGCGCCGCCTTCCAGTTCGCAGATCTTCTGTGCCACACAATCATTGGTCGGATTTTGCAGTCTGGTGTAGAAATAGCCTTCCTCTTCCAGATCAAATAACCTTCCCATCTGCTCGGTCGACTCATATTTGAACGTCGTCGACTGATAGATCGGCAGTATTCTCGGCTCACCGTTTTTTGGCTGCCAGCCTGCCTGTACACAAAGTGTTCCTTTTTTGTATTCTTTGCTGTTTTCCATAGTTTTCTCCTAAAATAACCCCAGTATTTTTTTGTGAAATCCGCTGTTGATCGTCTCAAAGGTCGCAGCCTTTATCTTACTGCTTTTAAAGGTTTTCGCCCATGTCTTTTCAACCGCTTTGACCAGCGGCTTATAGTAGCTGTTCCTGCATTCCAGAATTGCCGGGAAGACATAAGCAACCATAAACAGATTACAGTTTCTCTGCCACGCCTCTTCTTCTCTTTCGTTACGGAACCCCGCCTGCTTTTTCTGCTCTGCCGCACAGCTGCAGATCTGCCCTGCGATTTCTTTACAGAAATCTTCTATATTTTTTTCTTCTGCCGGGCAGGCACTGTCACAGGCATCCAAAAATGCTCTGACCTGCGACTGGTAATCTTCAAAAGCAGCAGGATAACCGGACGCATGGAAGTGATCCAGATATGTCTGTTTTTCCGCAAACAGCTCCGCTGCATTCATCTTATTCATCCCAGTTATGATATACTGCCTGTACATCATCATCTTCATCCAACAGATCCAGTGTACGGTTCAGCTGTTTAATATCATTTTCATCTGTCAGTGTCACGTAATTCTGTGGGATCATGGTAACTTCCGCAGATGCCATTTCAATCCCTGCATCCTTGATCGCATCATAAACGGGCTGGAAATCATCCGGCTGTGTGAGGATCTCATAGCTGTCATCCTCTTCCGCGAAATCTTCCGCACCTGCATCCAGTGCAAGCATCATCAGATCATCTGCTTCCATTTCACATTCTTCCTTATCAATGATGATCTGTCCCTTTTTATCAAACATGAAAGAAACACAGCCCTGTGTTCCGATGCTTCCGCTTCCTTTTGTGAAGGCACTTCTGACATTTGCGGCTGTACGGTTTTTGTTATCGGTCAGCGCATCTACGATGATCGCGATTCCGCTCGGACCATAACCTTCATATGTAACATGTTCGTATACGACATTGCCGTTATCACCGGCTGCTTTTTTAATACCTCTTTCGATCGTATCATTCGGCATATTGTTTGCCTTTGCTTTTGCAATAACGGTAGCAAGCTTAAAGTTATTTGCCGGATCCGGTCCGCCGCCTTCTTTTACGGCAACTGCGATCTCACGTCCGATGATCGTAAAAATTTTACCCTTTGCTGCATCGTTTTTCTCTTTCTTATGCTTGATGTTTGCAAATTTTGAATGTCCTGACATACTTATTGTTCTCCTTTTTCTTCATTTTCTTCCTGTTTTGTATCCAGTTTTGTAACAAGTACAGTTTTGATCACTTTATTTTCTACTGACATGACCTTGAAGTTATAGCCTCCGTAGTCCATGTCAAATGTATCGCCTTCCTGCGGGATATGTCCCATATGAGCGACCAAAAGCCCGTTCAGCGTTTCAAATTCTTCACCCGAAAAATCAATATCCAGCTTTTCCGAAAGATCCGAAAGCTGGGTCAGGCCGTCGATCTCATAGCGATCCTCACCCTTTTCCTGGATATATGTCTCGTCCTCGTCATATTCATCTAAAATATTGCCGACAATCTCCTCCAGGATATCTTCCATGGCAACCAGTCCCGTTGTCTGCCCGTATTCATCGATCACAATGACCATGTGTGTCTTCAGCGACTGCATGGAACGGAACAGTGTGTCAATATTTCTTGTCTCCGGAATAAATCGTGCTTCCCGGATCAGATCCTTGATCTGTTTGATCGGCCGGTTATCGTTTTTACCGCCCTCCAGCACTCTGCAGGCATCCTTCAAATGAATGATCCCGATAATATGATCGATATTGTCTATGTAGACAGGATAACGTGAGTTTTTCTCACTCAGCATAAAGTCTACCGCATCTCTGAGCGTCGTATTGGCTTCAATTCCCACAATGCTCGATCTGTGCGTCATGATATCCTTGGCATCCTTATCCGTAAACTCAAAGATGTTGGTGATCATCTGTGCTTCGCTTTCCTGCAGCACACCCTGCTCATGTCCTTCATTGACCATCGACAGGATTTCTTCTTCCGTCACATCGGCTGTCAGTGCATGCGGATTGATGCCAAACAGTCTGACGATCAGATTTGCCAGAAGATCAAACAGCTTTGTCACCGGTGTCCAGACCACAAGCAGAGCCCGGATCGGTCTGATAAAAGCAAACGCCCACTGCTTCGGATATTTGGTTGCGATCTTTTTCGGAACCAGCACCCCTGCCACAAACAGGATCAGTAAAAGCACAAAGACTGCCAAAAATACTGCGATTGTTCCTCTCATACCCGGAATCCTTGTAAACAGCCGTTTAAAGACCGCCAGAAAGAAACCACCCATAACCAGATGAATCAGAATAGTAAACGTCTGGATCGTATTGATATAATCCACAGGCTGATCCATGATCCTCTCGATCTGTTCCGCCCTTTTATTTCCTGCTTCTGCCATTTCTTGGATCTTTCCACTGTTGAGGCTCTGGATCGCTCTGCCGAATCCGTACATAACGATCTCGATCGCCAGAAGTGCCAGAAACAGGATCAGACTGACCGCGCCGGTCGCTTCGTCCATAAAATAATCTCTCCTTTGTAATTGTCATTTTACTCATAACTATATCATCTTCATGTATATTCGTCAAACCTGTCTGCTTCTATGTATCAAGCTGCAGGCTGATCATCAGACCCTTATCCACCTTTTGCATAATGGATTCATCCAGATGACAGATCTTATCCTTCAGTCTGAGTTTATCGATCGTACGCAGTTGTTCCAAAAGGATCACGGAATCCTTTACCATGTGATACCGCCGCGCGGAAAGTTCGATATGCGTAGGCAGCTTCGCCTTATTCATCTTTGAGGTAATGGCTGCGCAGATGATCGTCGGACTGTGTCTGTTTCCCACATCATTCTGTACGATCAGGACCGGTCTGATCCCGCCCTGTTCGCTGCCGACAACCGGTCTTAAATCTGCATAATAAACATCGCCACGTCTCATGAAATACAACGCTCCTTTTTTGTTCTTTTTCAAAAGTATTTCCAAAAAATTCATGTTGTATTCTTTTAGATATTATTCATAATCGGTAAAATAATCTTTTGTTGCCACGATCTCTCCGTTTTTCACAAAAGCACGCGGTACTCTCTTGGAAATATCGCAGGCAAGCTCATAGTTAAAACGTCCGCTCAGATCGCCGAGCTGTTCCATTGTGATCTTTTCTGCACCATCCGTTCCGATCAGCGTCACTTCGTCGCCCATGGCAACAGGCATGATATCCGTTACATCTACCATAAACTGATCCATGCAGACTCTGCCGGTGATCGGTGCCCTCTTTCCGTGGATGAGCACATAGCCCTTTCCGGAAAGCAGACGCGGATATCCGTCCCCATAGCCAACCGGGATCGTTGCGATCACGCGTTTTTCCGGTGCTTCATAAGTTCCGCCGTAGCTGACCTGTGTGCCCTTTTCGATCGTTTTGACGTATACTACATGGCTCTTTAAGGACATGACAGGTTTCAGCGGCATTTCTTTTTTCACTTCATTGGAAGGCCACAGCCCGTATAAGGTAATACCGGCTCTTACCAGATTCATGTTAGCCTGCGGTAACTCCAAAATACCTGCGCTGTTGGAACAATGCTTTAACGGGATCTCCTTTGTACAGGTTTCTTCTACTTTTTTCAGGAACGCCTGATAGATGGAAAGCTGTTTCAAAACAGCTGTTTTATCCTTCTCATCTGCCTTTGCGAAATGAGTAAAAATACCTTCTACCTCGATTCCCGGAAGCTCCATTACCTGCTCAATGAACGCAAGACCTTCTGCATCCGGCTTAATACCGATACGGGACATCGCCGTATCTACCTTAATATGTATCCTGGCTGTTTTACCAAGTCTGACAGCCGCCTCAGAAAAGGCTTTTGCCTGATCTTCCCTGAAGACCGCCGGTCTGATCTCTTCCCGGATCATATCTTCATAAGAATAAGGGAAAGTATAGCCCAGGATCAGGATCGGTTTCTGCATCCCCGCATGACGCAGGATCAATGCTTCTTCCGCTGTTGCAACTGCATAGCCCCATACATACGGAACGGCTTCGAGCTGCTTTGCGATCCGGACTGCTCCATGTCCATAGCCGTCTGTCTTGATCACCGCAACGATTTTTGTATCCTTTGCAATGTTTTTCTTCATGCAGTCCATATTGTGTAATATCGCATCCAGATCAATATAGGCGCATACTCTTTCATAGTGTTTCATAGTAATCATCCTCTTTTCTTTTTGCAGTTTCAATTACCAATCCCTTTTTTGATCTATATGTTTGAGTACTTTCCCCAGATGAGAAATCAGATCTGTCGGAAGCATGGCAGCATTTCCTTTTTTGCGTGCAGCTTTCTCCCCGGAAAGCCCGTGCAGATAAACACCGCAGCAGGCTGCCAGAAAGCTGTCCGTAAGCCGTGCTGCAATACCGGCGATCGTACCTGTCAGCACATCTCCGCTGCCTGCTACTGCCATACCGTCGTTTCCGACCGGCAGTATACAGATTCTGCCATCCGGTGCTGCCACGATCGTTGTCGCATCCTTCAGGACAAGGATACAGTTTTTCTCCTGTGCAAACTGCCCTGCAAGCTGCAGCCGGTTTTCCCTGATCTGCTCTACCGTTACATGGGCAAGCCTTGCAAATTCCGCCATATGCGGTGTGCAGATCACTGCCGCCCCGCTCTCTGCGGTAAGCTTCCACAAACTTTCATCCGCCGCAAACAGATTCAGTGCATCCGCATCAAGCACAACCGGAAGCTGTTTTCCACTGTTCACCAGTTCCCGTAATACAGCCTGTAAAAATAACTTTGTTTCCTCCGATGTACCAATGCCCGGTCCGATTGCCAGACAGGAGGCAAACTGCAGCATTGGCACGATCTCTTCTTCCTGGCGCGGTTGGAAAACGACCTCCGGTACAGAAAGCACCAGCTTTTTATTTTCTTCCGCCGTCATCAGCCGGATATAGCCGCAGCCCGTCGCAAACGCCGCCTTTGTACATAAAAGTGCCGCGCCCGGTGTTTTTTCACTGCCTGCTATGACCGCCAGTTTTCCGAAGGTTCCCTTGTTACCGCCCGGCTGTCGCCGCAGGGCTTTTCTGATATCCTTCTTTTCCGGCATAAAATATGCCGTCTGTCCTGACTGCCCGGTCGGATAGGTCATGCCACAGCTTCCGAGATACTTCCTGCCACTTGCATATCTGCCCTCTGCCAGTAAAAGTCCTGTCTTGATACAGCCAAAGGCAGCAGTCGCATCTGCCTGAAAGGCTACGGTCTGACAAAGCCCGAGATCCGCATGGATCCCTGTCGGGATATCGATCGCCAGCTTAAATGCATCCATTTGATTGACGGTTTCCACTGCCTCTGCAAAAGTGCCGCTCAGACCGCGTGTGATCCCGATTCCGAGCATTGCATCCACAATACCATCATATTCGATATCCGTCCGGATGGTGTCTCCGATCTTGATCTGCAGGCTCTCCAGTATTTGCTGCTGTTTTTTGTTCAGCTCAGTCTGCTTTTTCCGATCTCCCAGAAGCACAACAAATACCCTGTAGCCATGTTCATATAAGATACGGGCAAGTGCCAGTCCGTCGCCGCCGTTATTGCCAACGCCGCACAGCACCAAAATCCTTGCATGCTTTTTCCTGCCCTGTTTTTTCAGTTCTTTTTCCAGCACCGCTGCAGAAAACAATGCTGCGCGTTCCATCAGGATTGCATCGGAAAGCTGCAGCTTTTCCATGGCATGCTTTTCGATCTGCCGCATACCATCTGCCGTTACAAGCTCTTTCATTTCTTTTCGCCTCCGCTATTTTCTTCCTTTTCGACCGCTTTCAGCTTTGGCTGGTACTTCAGATCAAACAGCTCCATCACATCCGGTCCGAAAATATCATGCATATAAGTATACAGCTCCTGATTGTACAGCTCTTTCTGCTGCTTTCTGACAACGTTCTTTTTCAGTTCGATCCGCATCTGGTTGATCCATTCGTCAATCTGCTCGATCTGCTCGCCGTTTTCCTGCATCAGATCATAACAGACCTCCATGGAAAGCACCATAAGCTCTCTGTTTTCTTTTTCCAGCTTCTTTTCCACTTCCAGAAGTGCTGCGCCGCCCTCTTCCAGCTTTTCGTTACATTCCTCGATCAGCTTTCCGTTTTCTTCTCTGGATCTGCCCTTCGGCTTTTCTTCTCCTTCCATGGAAGAAAGCACTTCCTGCATCAGCTTGTTTTTCAGGCGCTTGATATCCTTCTGTCTGGTCTGCAATCCGCCCTGCTTTTTCAGAAGCTCATTTACTTTTTCTTCTTTCCGCTTGATCTCGGCACTGACACCGGTCTGTGTAAAAAGCCTGTGCCACTTCTGATCCAGCGTCAGGATCGGTATCTTTTTGCCGTCGATCGCCTGCACATATCTATCATCTCTGCGTGCCAAATGACCACCTTCTTTTTCTGCCGTTACAATCCGGAACTGTTTCTTATATTATAGGATAGTTTCATCAGGCTGTCCGACAGATGTACATTTTCTACCTGCACGCTGTCCGGTACATCCAGATCCAGATGGGCGAAATTCCAGATCGCCTTGATCCCGCATTTCACAAGACGATCCGATACTGCTGCAGCTCCGTCCTTCGGAATCGTCAAAACACCGATATCAATATTATTTACCTGAATGAACTGCTCAAGTTCTTCCATCGGTCTGACCGGTATCTGCCGTACCATTTTGCCTGCCAGATCCGGATCCGCATCAAACAGCCCCTTGATCAGAAAACCTCTGCGTTCAAAATTCATATAATTGGCGATCGCCTGTCCGAGATGTCCCGCACCGATGATGATCAGCCTGTGTGTCTGATCCAGTCCGAGTATCTTACCAATCTCCGTATATAAGTATTCTACATTATAGCCATAGCCCTGTTGACCGAAACCGCCGAAATTATTAAAATCCTGTCGTATCTGCGACGCGGTCACACGCATCAGCTTTGAAAGCTCCTGTGAGGATATCCGTTCCACTCCCTCATCCTTCAGTTCTCCCAGATAGCGAAAATATCTGGGCAGGCGGCTGACAACAGCCTGCGAAATCTCTTTTGCTTCCAATTTTGCGCCTCCTTTAATCATTGTTTCTATTATATAACCTTGTTAAATCTGTGTCAAAATATTTATGGGCTGCTATGATGTTTGTTTTTACTGTCTGAATGGTGGAAATTTGTTTTTATTTTTGGTATGATAAATTCTGTATGAATTTTAGGAGGCAACTCATTATGATATTATCCTGTCAGAATTTATCGAAAACATTTGTAGACCGTCCGATCTTAAAACAGGCATCTTTTCAGCTGGAAGAACATGAAAAAGCTGCCATCGTCGGTGTAAACGGCGCAGGCAAAACAACGCTTCTGAAAATGATCATCGGACAGCTTCCCGCAGATGAGGGTCTTATTACCTTTGCAAAAGATAAAACCTTCGGTTATCTGGCACAGCAGTCTGACCTGTCAAGTTCCCACACCATTTACGAAGAGCTGCTCAGCGTCAAACAGGACCTTGTCTCTATGGAACAACAGCTCCGCGATCTGGAAGAATCCATGAAGCACTGTGAAGGTACGCAGCTTGAAGAGATCATGGACCGCTATACCCGTATGACACATGATTTTGAGGTCAAAGGCGGGCTGCTCTATAAAAGTGAATTGACCGGCGTTTTAAAAGGTCTCAGTTTTTTGGATGAAGATTTTGACAAACAGATCTCTACTCTTTCAGGTGGACAGAAAACACGAGTTTCTCTTGCCAAGCTGCTGCTGCAGAGCCCGGATCTGATCATCCTCGATGAGCCGACCAACCATCTGGATATCGCTTCGATCAGCTGGCTGGAGACATACCTCAGAAGCTATAAGGGGGCTGTTCTGATCGTATCCCATGACCGTTATTTTCTGGATCGTGTTGTCACAAAGGTGATCGCGATCGAAAACGGACTTGTCAGAAGCTACGCAGGCAATTATTCCGATTACGCAGCAAAGGCTGCCATGCTCCGCAAGGCAGCAGTGAATGCCTACTTAAAACAACAGGAAGAAATCCACCACCAGCAGCAGGTCATCGATAAACTGAAATCCTTCAACCGGGAAAAATCGATCAAGCGTGCGGAAAGCCGTGAAAAAATGCTGGATAAAATGGAGCTATTAGAAAAACCGGTTGAGATCCGGGATGATATGCATCTGAAGCTGACGCCGCAGATCATCAGCGGAAATGATGTCCTTTCTATTGAAGATCTCTCCAAACACTTTGGCTCTCTTACCCTGTTTGAGCATGTCGATATCGAAATCAAACGCGGTGAGCATGTTGCAATCATCGGCGACAACGGAACGGGCAAAACAACCCTTTTGAAGATCATCAACGAACTCGAATCCATGGACAGCGGTCAGATCCGTTTAGGCAGCAAGGTAGAGATCGGTTACTACGATCAGGAACACCATGTCCTGCACAGCGAAAAGACATTGTTTGACGAGATCTCTGACGATTATCCGACGCTTACCAATACACAGATCCGTAATACGCTGGCTGCTTTCCTCTTTACCGGTGATGACGTCTTTAAAAAGATCAGTGAACTCAGCGGCGGAGAACGCGGACGTGTTTCTCTTGCCAAGTTAATGTTGTCTAATGCTAACTTTTTGATCCTGGACGAGCCGACCAACCATCTGGATATCACCTCCAAAGAAATTTTGGAACAGGCACTGAATGATTACGAAGGAACTGTCCTGTATGTATCCCACGACAGATACTTTGTCAACCAGACAGCCACCCGGATTCTGGATCTTTATAACAAACAGTTTTACTCCTTCGCCGGTAATTATGATTATTATCTGGAAAAGAAAGATGTCGTCGAGCAGCCATCCGGTGCAGTACAGCCAAATGGTCAGACAACTACAGCAGGAGCCAATACCGATGCTGCAGAGTCTGCCCCCGATTCCAAGCTTTCCTGGCAGCAGCAAAAGGAAGAACAGGCACTGAAACGGAAAAAAGAAAACCGGCTCCGCAAATGTGAAGATGACATTGCAGCACTGGAAGATGAAATTGCGCAGCTAAATGAACAAATGGCAGATCCCACGATCGCAACGGATGTCGCAAAGCTGCAGGAGCTTTCCAAAAAGCAGACTGCCCTGCAAGAGACACTGGAACAGCGATATGAAGAATGGGAAGAACTCAGTGAATGAGTCCTTCCCATTTATTTTCATCCAAATTATATTCGTAACTATTCAGAGCCACATTCGCAAAATCACCTCTACGAGGCTTTCCTTTTGCTCTGAATAGTTCCTATAGTACCATGACCAGCGTGCCTGCGCCGATCAGGATACAGCCCACGATGGACTTTGCTGTGAAATCCTCATGCAAAAATACAAATGCGAGGATCAGTGTGAGCACAACACTTAATTTGTCGACCGGAACGACCTTGGATGCATCTCCCACCTGCAGTGCTTTATAATAGCACAGCCATGATGCCCCTGTTGCAAGACCGGATAATATCAGAAAAATCCAGCTTTTTCTGCTGATCTGTGAAATCCCACTCTGCACATTTGTCAGAAATACCATGCCCCACGCCATGATCACAACAACCACAGTACGGATTGCCGTTGCCAGATTGGAATTGACACCGTCAATACCCACCTTCGCCAGAATAGACGTCAGCGCAGCAAAGATGGCTGACAACAAAGCAAATACAAACCACATATAGAAGCCTCCCTGTTATTTATCCCTGCAGCTTATGGAAGATCACGCAGTTCGGGCTTTCGATCGGAAGTTCTTTACCGTTCATGACAAGCAATCCTTTTTCCAGATCCACCGTAAAGAATGTCATCGTATTGGATTCATGATTTAAACTGATCAGATGTTTATTGTCCGGAAACAGTGCTGCATCCTTCGGATAATCTCCACTGATCGGCAGACAGAGGATCTTTTCCAGAAAGCCTGTCTTATGATCGATACGATAAATAATGACACTGTTGTCTCCCGCATTGGAGCTGACGAGATATTTCTCATCTGCGGAAAAATTCAATGCACTTGCAGCGGATCCGCCTGCATGATAATCATTTAAAGTCGGAATGTTCTGTATCTTTGTAAAGAAAGGATTGCCATCCTCTTCCACATAAGAATACACATCAATATAATTTTTCAGTTCATGTACGATATAAACAAATTTGCCATCCTTTGTCATCTTGATATGACGCGGTGCAGATTCCAGTTCACTTCGGATCACATCCACATGTTTCAGCTTCCCCGTCTCATGATTCAGACGATAGACATCCACATGATCCATTCCGATATCCGCAACCATCAGATAATGATTGTCCCTTGTCATCTTGACACAGTTGACATGCGGACGAAAATTACGCTCTGCAATGCTTCCCATGCCTTTATGGTAAATTTCCTCCGTGATCTCGCCGACACCACCGTCCTCACGCAGTCTGAGCACTGTGATCTTTCCGTCATGATAGCCTGCCACAAACAGAAACCTGTCCTCATAATCTGTAGAAAGATAACAGCCTCTCATACCGTTGATCGGCGCATGATTGATACAGGTCAGTTCCCCATCCTGCTCGATCACATAAGCTTCCACGCCAAAATCTGTAATAGAATACAGATATTTTTCATTATGTGAGATCGTGATATAGGAAGAATTGGTGATCTCCACCTCATCCTTCTCTTTTAATCTTCCGTTTTTCATATCTACATCATAAATTTTGATGCCATGGTTGTCTCCCATTGTATAGGTAGAAACATACGCAACGTATTTATTTTTTGTCATCGATAGACCTCCATTTTCCGCAATCATAAAATCACTAAAAATATCTTATCATATTCCATCTTTTTTGTTAAGAAAAAGATTGACATTTAGACGCGATACCGTATAATGAATATCGGATTGTTTAGCAAAGCTAAACTTGAAGTTTATTTAACTGTTATTTTTTACGCAGATTTTACATAATGCGGTAAAGGAGTTTTTATGGATATCGGACTGAAGCTGAAGGAGCTTCGCATTCAGAAATCACTGACACAGGAGGAACTTGCCGACCGGGCAGAGCTTTCCAAAGGATTTATCTCCCAGCTGGAACGTAATCTGACTTCTCCTTCCATCTCGACACTGACAGACATCCTGCAGTGTCTCGGTACAGATCTGAAGGAATTTTTTAATGAAGAAGAAGACTCTCAGATTGTCTTTACAAAGGATGATTTTTTTGAAAAGAAGGATGACGAGCTTCATAACAAAATAGAATGGATCATTCCAAATGCCCAGAAAAATGAAATGGAACCGATTCGGCTGACACTGGAGCCTTACGGTTCCATTTATCCCGATCTGCCGCATGAAGGAGAAGAATTCGGTTATGTACTGAGCGGTCAAGTCAAAATTCATCTTGGGCAAAAAGTACATCAGGCAAAAAAAGGGGATGCTTTTTATTTTACACCTTCTAAAAAACACTATTTAGAAGCCGGTAAACACGGCGCAGTTGTAATCTGGGTCACAAGCCCGCCAAGCTTTTAACGGGCGCACGCATAAGGAGGATACAAATGAGTAACAGACTGATCGATCTAATCGGCATCAATAAATCTTTTGACAACACAATGGTTCTTGATGATCTGAATCTATACATCCGCGAGAATGAATTCCTGACCCTTTTAGGGCCAAGTGGCTGTGGCAAGACAACAACCCTGCGTATCATCGGCGGTTTTGAAACACCGGACAGCGGTAAGGTGTTATTTAGCGGTGAAGATATCACTTCTCTTCCGCCCAACAAAAGACAGCTCAATACTGTTTTCCAGAAATACGCACTCTTTCCG
>ERZ780128.229-NODE-229-length-25709-cov-5.739066_pt1 | contig 25709 bp, 21 predicted proteins | sample MGYA00511170_ERZ780128 | MGnify/ENA primary metagenome ERZ780128 (study PRJEB29588, sample SAMEA1970465) | human gut metagenome | biome: human gut; feature: human-associated habitat; material: faeces | place: Denmark | collected 2008/2010 ...
GGATAGATTTCTTTTCGAAGAAGGAGTGTACTGGACGTACACGACTGATGAGGCAGGAATATAGACCGAGAAGACGAGCAAAGATTACCAAGTTATTTTTTAAGGATTACTAAAAGATAAAAATATGACTGAAACTGATAGATTCACTGTATTCCTTGTCAATGACGGGAGGCATTATGAGGTGCCGTTCCTCAAGAGGCTCGGTGACCTTTCCGATGAGGTGTGCAGAACCGTGAAGGATGCCAAGACCGGGGTGGAGTACCCTGTTCTGGCTGCTTTGGTGGACCACAAGCTTAAGGAACTTGATTTCAAGCTTACGATGTCCCATGAGGTGGAGTTCATCGGATATAACCATCCTGACGGAAGACGTACATATCTCCGTTCTCTGTGTTTCGTGCTGCAGAACGCTGTGCGTGAACTCTTTCCGGACAAGGTCCTTATCATTGACCATTCTCTTCCGAGCGGCCTTTATTGCAATATCTGCGAGGTGAAGCTTTGCGAGGACGGGCGGCGTACACCGTTGAAACTCAGCGACAATGACATTGATGCGATCCGGAATCGTATGCGCGAGATTGTGGATGCGGATATGCCGTTCGAGAAGAGGAAGATGGACGCAGTCGAGGCGGAGTTGCTGTTCGACAACAATAACCAGCCGGATAAGGCGGAACTCCAGCGCTCTCTCGGCAAGTTCCTGTGCAGTGTATATTTTCTTGACGGCAAGGCGGATACGTTCCATGGTCCGCTGCTTCATTCTACCGGTGCGCTCAAGGTGTTTGACTTGATTCCTTTTGCCCAGGGATTCTGTCTTCAGTTTCCGTCTGAGGGCGATTTCTCGAAGGTGATTCCGGTGAAGACCCAGTCGAAGATCGCCGCGACGCTGAGCAAGTATTCGGACTGGTGCTCGATTATCAGAATCAATGGTATCGGCACGCTGAACAGTGCCATTGTCGGCGGCAGGGCAGTGGAGCTTATCAATATGGCAGAGGCGTTGCATGAAAGGGGTTATGCTGCGATTGCTGACCAGATTTATGCGCAGAAAGACAGAATCAAGGCTGTATTCATCGCCGGTCCGTCGTCCAGCGGAAAGACTTCATCGTCGCTCCGTATCGCTCTCCAGTGCCGTGTGCTAGGTCTTGTGCCGAAGGTTATCGAGCTGGACAATTATTTCGTGGACAGGGCGCATACGCCTAAGGACAGTGACGGAAACTATGATTTCGAGGCGTTGGAGGCGATGGACCTCAAACTGCTGAACAGTCAGCTGAATGATCTGTTTGCCGGCAAGGAGGTGGAATTGCCTCGGTTTGATTTCAAGGAGGGCCGATCTGTCCCTTCCGGAAAGCGTATCTCGCTGGGTGACAAGGAAATCCTTATTATGGAGGGAATTCATGCGCTCGACCCTGCGATGGTCCCTGATGTGGACAATTCCAAGATTTTCAGAGTCTATGCATCGGCATTGACCTCGCTCAATGTGGATGAGAACAACAATATCTCGACTTCGGATAACCGCCTGCTCCGCCGTATGGTGCGTGACAACAGGGTGCGCGGCATTACGCCCGAGGAGACCATAATGCGTTGGCACAGTGTACGCCGCGGTGAAAACCGCAATATCTTTCCGTTCCAGGAGAATGCGGACGCTTCGTTCAATTCTGCCCTGATTTATGAGCTGCCGATGCTGAAGTACTATGCCGAGCCGCTTCTCCGCCGCATAGCCCCGTCATCACAGGCATATACCGAAGCCATCCGCCTGCTCAAGTTCCTGGATTACATAGTGGCCCTGTCGCCGGAAGAAATCTCCGCAATCCCGCCGACATCCATCATGCGTGAGTTCATAGGCGGCCAGCGCCTGTAGCGGACTCGTATAATAGAAAATCGCGTCTCAGATGCACATGTGCATTGGAAAGTAAGCGTCTCCGCAGTTACGTATTGACGTGCTTTCATCAGTCGGGACGGATTGTCGGGATTGTCATAGGGACCAGACCTGATTGCCGTATTGACGTGGTAAGCGTCTCCGCGGTTACGTATTGACGAGTTTTCAATGGTTCCCTACTTTTGCTTTCCAAAATCCAAACGAAAGTAAAAATGGAGACAAAAGAAATGGTCATATCAGCTCAAGCCGCAAAACTATATGAGCGGACATGGGCGCGCTTTAATCAAATGTTAAGTATTATTCCAACGATGACGCTGCGGTCGCTCTGCAGGGACTCCCGCGTCAATTATTGCGGGATGCAGGAATGGATGGCGCAACATGGATATGCCGAACCTGAGCGGGCGGACACAGGCAAAGGACGGGCATCAGATCCGATCGGGACATCGGAGGAGAATCCGACTTTCCTGCAGCTGAATCCGGTTTCGTTGCCGCAGTCCATGGCGCATGATATCCTGCGTCAGGTCAGCATAACGTTCAGTGAGGGGACGGTGCTCACACTTCAGGAATGTTCTCCAGAAGGTGTCGTGTCACTGTTGGACACATATGCGCGCCGCCGGTCGGCTATGGAGGTGACATGTTTGCGCTAGATTCCAATCGCCGGTACTTCATGTGCCAACAGCCGGTCAACATGCGGAAGGGCATCGACGCGCTGTTCAATCTGATACAGAGCGAATCGCCCCTGTCCCCAATGACCGGGGACGTCTTCGTGTTCTTCTCCAAGAACAGGCAGAGCGTAAAACTTCTGCGCTGGGATACCGACGGTTTCCTTCTTTACCAGAAGCGTCTGGAGAAAGGCTCGTTTGAACAGCCGCGGCTCAATCCGTCCACGGGTTACTATGAGTTGTCGTGGGAGACGTTCTCCCTCATCATGTCGGGGATAAGTCTTGATAGTGTCCGTTTCAGGAAGCGCTACCGCACGAGGTTTGCAGGAATGTGAAAGTGTTCCCGAAAAACTTTTTCCCGTCAATGCGAGGGCCGGCAAAACGGGCGCCGATGTCAATGCCGTGGCCGATTTCAAGCCCGGCGCCGGGCGGAAAGGCTTCCAGTGCCATCCTTCGGGCGACGGTGGTCCTCGTTTGCCAGAAGGGCTAAAAACAGCATTTAATGCATTGAACATCAATGTGTTAAATTTGCATATCCGAATAAAAATGCCTATATTTGTATATGAGGTTAAACACTTCGTTTTGAATATGGGAAAGGATATGATCATAAAGATGCTCCAGGAGCAGTTGGAGGCCGCCAATGCGGTCAACTTCCAGCTGAACATGACCGTGTCCAACCTCAATGCGACCGTTTCCGAACTTCGCGCAACCGTGAAGGGCATGGGACAGACCATATCCAACCTGGAGGCCCTGCTGAAAGACCGCGACGCCAGCCTTTCGAAAGCGAAGAGCCAGATGCGCGGCCTCTCCAAGATGGTCGAGAACAAGTCGGAACGCCAGAAGGCATCTCCTGCGGAAGCCAAGACCGAAGAAGAACGGCGGGCCGAAAGGGAACGCAAGGCGGCAGAGCGCAAGGCCCGCGGCAACAACGGCGCCAAGCGGGACATGCACTTCGAGATGAAGACGGTCGAGAAGGACATCTATCCGGACGGGGCAGCTGATGGGCAGAAGGCAGTCTTCGACAGAGTGCGTGACGTGGTCCGCTACATCATGATACAGCCACGGTTCATCAAGGAAGTGCTCCATATCCACACCATAAAGGCCGGAGACCGTCTGGTCAGCGCAAGGGCCCCTCAGACTCCGATACAGAACTCCAGTTTCGACGGCTCGTTCATCGCGGGCATCGCCCAGCTGCGCTACCTCTACTCGATGCCCGTAGAGCGCATCGTGAACTACTTTTCCGAAAACGGGTTCAATCTTGACAAGCAGACGGCGCACGGTCTCCTCAAGAAAACGGCATTCCTGTTCGAGAACCTGCACAGGGCCATGCGGAGCGCCGTGAAGGAGGACAACTACATCTGTGCGGACGAGACTTACCACAAGGTCCTCGTCAATACGGACGAGAATGCCGGCAAGGGAATACGGAAGGGCTACATCTGGGTAATCCTGGCCGCACATCTCGGGCTGACCTATTTTTTCTACGACAACGGTTCGCGCAGCGAAGAGGTGATCCTCAAAGAACTTGGGGACTACTCAGGGACCATCCAGTCCGACGGATTGAAGGCCTACAAGAAAGTCGAGGCGACATCCGGAGGAAAAGTCAGGAGGCTTGCCTGCCTCCAGCACTGCAAGCGCGACTTCCTGGACATGAAGGGGAATCCGGATGCGGACAGGATCCTGGAACTGTGCAATGACATATACGGGAATGAGCGGAAACATAAAATCGGCGAGAACGGCTGGACGGCCGAAGACAACCTGAAGTGGCGTCAGGAGTACGCCCCTCAGATACTCGAGGACCTGAAAGCGGCCCTGCTGAAAGTGCAGGCCCAGACCGACAAATATCCGCCGAAGTCGCAGATGCAAGGGGCGGCGAACTACTTTCTCAACGAATGGGACGGCATTGAAGCCATCCCGACTGCAGGCGATTATGCCTGGGACAACAATCAGATAGAGAGGATAAACCGCTATGTCTCCCTCTCGCGCAAGAACTCTCTGTTCTTCGGAAGCCACGCCGGTGCCGAGCGCGGGTGCGTCTTCTATTCATTGGCATGTTCCTGCAGGCTGCATCGCATCAACTTCTTTGAATATCTCTCCGACTTGCTCAACCGGATGGCTGAAATGCCCAACGGGACTCCAGTCGAAGCCTACAGGAATCTCCTTCCGGACAAGTGGACAAAGAAAGAGCAGAGTAAATAAATAACATTGACCCCGAAAGTTAGGCAAATAGCTTTCGGGGTTTATGTTGCAATACGTAACTCCGGAGACGCTTACAGTGTGGGATATGTGGAAACAGAACGCCCCAATGATTTTTAGGCGGTTTCTCAAAAATATCTATGCAAAATGGATTCAATTCATTACCTTTACGGCAGGCCTCGGCAGTTTGTAAGATGATGCTGATGTGAGGTTCTTTATCAACTTGTTTCTAATACTTACTGAATTACAACTTATGAAGTTATTTAGATTCTTCTCCATAGTGAGTATCGTGCTCTTTATAGCATGTTCTGAACAGACAAAAGTAGTTGATGAACCGGATTATTGGACATTTTCCGTAATGAACATATTAGAAGAGGACGTATCTGTCACGTGTTCAATCAACTCTCATGAGTATGTCATCAATGTGCCTAAGGGACAAAGTTATTCATATCAGCAGGACCTTGTAAGTGGCTTTGTTGCATCTGGTAAGATTCCCGTGTTTATGTCTGACCATGTTATATTCAGCACTTCTTCAGGAATCGTTCTAGAAAGTAATTCGAAAGATCACTTCCAAAAGATGTGGACTGAAATTGAACCACATCATTTATGTCTAAAAATAAGTAAAGAACTTTTGTTATAAGCAGTTATCGGTCATCTTAAGTTTCTCTCTGTACAGGCGCCGTGGTTGCGCCCGGGAGGACTTGCCGCCCTCGGCACGAGAGGGAAGGACCCACGCAGTGGGAGGGCCTGGTCCTCCCGGATGTAACCCCGGCGCCAGCCAGATCAAATAAAACCCTCGTGGAAAATGCCACATAATCAGGCATCATCCACGAGGGTTATTCATATATCTAGGCCACTAGCAATGGCCTGAGGATTTCCCGGAAGAAATTATTCGGCAGGTAACGCAATCATTTTCCAGTCGGTGGTCGTGCCGTCAGGCTCGCGGACCGTGAACGTGCGCTCGTAAAAACAGTCAAGCACTACCGGAAAACCGGAAATGGCGGTCACATTACCCTGAGAATCAGTAGTCGAAACAATCTCGGAACCCTTGATGCCCAACTTGGCCTCAGTGATTTCAAGAGAAGAACGGCTGTCAATGGCAGAATTCTTATTGACATTGACCTTAACCGAAATGCGCCTTGTATCGACATGGATACTCGCCTCGCCCTGCTGACCCTTGCAACGGAAATACCTCTCGATAGGCTGAGTCGCGGAAATCGTCCAAATATAGGACTTGAAAGTCGAAAGCGTCACCTGATACGGAGACGACAAATCGATTTTCTTGCCCCTGGCAAAATTGACATCAGAACACTTCGCCTTGTCAGTATATTTCAAGTTCTTGATAATCAAATCGTTCATCTTGACATCCTCGCCGAGGACGACAGAAACAGAATTGGTCTTGATATCAATCTTGGACGATACCTGTCCCTCGACCTCAAAAGCAGTTATATCCGCATGAATCTCAGGGAACTTGATATCATTTTCAATGCTGCAGGAGGCCAGAAGACCGGCTGCAGCTATGAAAAACAAATGTTTGAATGATTTTCGCATCATAAATTACAATTCATCAGGGTCATAGACGAATGAGAACTCGTCCAGATACAGGACGCTGCCCTTACCGCCGGTAAAGTAATCACCATACTTGCTGGCAGCCGCGACAATCACAATCATGCTAGGCTTGCGGGTTGTGTCACGATACTGCAATTTGATGGTAAACGGCTCATAACCATTGACAAGGCCCTCCTTAGTGCCGGTAGTCACACCGGACTCCAGCTTACCATAGGCGATTACATCATTGCTGTTTACATCCACAAACTTCTTCTCCTGGGTATTGATGTGGAACGCCTCGGTCCAGTCAGTAAGGAAAATCTGTATCTGGCAGGTATCCGTCACACCCTTGAGATGAGTATAAGGAGCATTCGCATTCGAAATCGCTACAGGATTATAATCGAAGTACCCCTTGAGAGCCAGTGGTCTGGATGAGAAAGGAACACCCCAATCAAGCTTCGCACCAGGATTGGAAAGACTGATGATAGCCTTCTCGAACTTGCCGGTATAAATGTTACCTGCGGCGAAAATACCCATCATGGCAGTCATACTCTCAAGCTTGGCAGCCTTCTTGCCCTCACCGGCAACAGCCACGTGAGAAGACTCAGGATTAGTAGGAACGGTACCAGTACTTGCAGAACCAGGGTTTGCTGTATCCCAGAATTGAGCCGTACCCTGCACGCCAGGCATAGGAGCACTGCCATTCATATACCAGTCATCAAATCCCATATAAGGAAGAATTTCGGCAGTCTCGGTAGTGAACTTGAGCGGGGTCGTGTCGGACTTGTCAAGAGACGTTACGGAACGCACCTCATATGTTGTAGCTGGCTCCAGACCTGTCAGTCTTGCAGAGAAAGACTTCTTGGCGGCATTGACAGAAACCTCGCCATTGAACTTGGTCCACTCTGCCTCGCCAGCCTTTCTATACTGGATTTCAATGCTTTCCGGAGTCTCGGAGAAGCTCCACGAGCCGGTCACATCAGCGAACTTCGCCCAAGGGGAAGAACCATTGATGATAGACCTCTTGCCCGCAAGATCAAGCACGAAATCGAAAGAGCGCTCGGACATCGTGTCATCCAGAACAAGCCTGAAAGCACCTGCACCGATGGTCTCATCCACCTTCTCGACCTTGAAAGCCAACGCATATTTCTGCTTAGCCTGAACATTCTCATACTTGTCAGAAGCCGTGTAGTCCGTACCGGCAAGATTAGTACCCTTAAAGGTCCAGGTCAATGTCTTTGAGGCAGGCACCTGGAAATAACCGGTCTTGCCGACATTGCCGTTTGTCTTGCTCCAGACAAGAGAACCCTCGCCATTAGAAACGGCCAGCGACCAATCCGTGAAATTCGCATCAATGTCAGCAGCAAACGAAGGCTCTACAAGCACATCGGTAAGAGCACAATTGATGTCAATGATTTTCACCTCATCCTTTACGATTTTTACGGAAGCATTAGTTCCTGCATATCGCGGAGAGTCGAAAACTGCAGGAACCTCGTCCCTGTTGTCAGCAACGACCTTGTAAGTATAAGTCTTCAGAGTCAGAGGATTCTCCACAAGAGTCCTGTGGTCTGCAACCTCATTTACAAGCTCATTGCCTCTGTAAATCTTCAGACGGAAAGGCTCATCCGTTTCGGCAAGACCCTTCGTCTTCACAACATCGACAGAGAAATCCTGACTGATTTCCGCTGTCAGGTACCCTGTATCACCACTCCATACCTCCTCCCGATTGCATGACGCAAGGGCCAAGGCAGAAGCTGACAGGGTCAATATCAATGATTTATAATTCATAGTCATGTATTTTTAACGCTTACTTATTTTGAATAATGGAAAGTAATCTCTTTAGAAAGAGACTGTCCTGCTTCATCAGTAAGCTTGAGAGTAAATACATGATTTGTGTTGTCATATTTGTCAGGATCGACGCTAGCGAGCTGGTAAATAAGCGGAACAAGGCTAGAAAGCTCGAAAAGAATTTCAGTCTGGCCCTTGAGCTTGTCTCCGGTAGGGAGGAGAGAACTGAGATTCTCGATAGCTACAGCATCATTGATAAGGTCAAGGTCAATGGAACCGTCAGACTTCACGTTCTCAGGGCTAACCATCGCAGGAAGGATAGTGCTGAGAGCCTCGGACTTGACATTGACAATGAAATCCTTGATCTTTCCCGGAGCATTGATGTTGATCTTCACGCTCATCTCTGAAGCGAGCTCCATAGTGTCGAAGTTCGGATTCTCGGCCCATGTAAGGGTTGGTGCGGCCGGTTTCTCCGGCTCTGAAGGGTCCGGTTTGCCCGGTTCCGGTTTCTCCGGATCAGGTGTCGGCTTCTCAGGGTCAGGAATCTCGATTTCCTCGAAACCATCCACGAAAAGATCTGACACTCTATCATTTACAGTACCATCAATGCTGACGGTAATGCTGCTTGTCTCACCGGTAAGTTTCGCATCAATGTTAAGAATGATATGGTCCTTGGCCTTTACATTCTTGATTGTACCGGAAATACTTGCCGGAGAGTTGTCAAGAGAACGGACACCGTCAATGCGGACCTCGAGGTCACCTGCGGCGAAGTAGCCGTCCTTGTCTGCTGCAGTATTCTTGTCCCATGTCAGGAAGTTTCCGTCAGCTCCGGTTACTTTCACCTCATATTCAGAAAGCTCGGTAAGGAAGAGATCAGAATACTTCACGGATACCATGGCATTTGTAAGGTAGCATTTCACCTCGACAGGAGTAACGGCACCGGCAACGATAGAAAACTCCTTTGAGCCTTCGAAAATCGGCTGGTTCCAAGCTGCAGTAGCCTTGTCATGAGACTCGGCCTTGATGGTATATGAGCCTGCAGGCAACTCCAGAGTCTTGTCTGCAATGTCAGCAAACTTGTAGGACTGGGAATTTCCGCCCTGGAGATTGCTGGAAATAGTGATGTCGAAATTTGATGGGTCAGCAAGCTCTGAAGGAAGAGACTTTGTATTTCCTGTGCTGATATTCTTGTCATTCAGTACGCTTTCAGCGGTAAGAGACTTGATTGTCAATGTTCCTGTACCTCCGTTGATTTCGCTGCCCTTCTTGCAGCCGGCAAGCACTGCGGCAACTGCCAATATTGTAATGATACTACGTTTCATATTGATGTTTGTCTTTCTTTTATTCATAAATAAGTTCAATGTCATCCACTTTCAGTACGCTGCCGACGAAACGGCTGTCGCTATATCCGTCGAACGCACCCTTGCTGCCTTTAAGTTTCTGGACCTCAGGATTTTCTGCAGTACTTGATATAAAGACAACGTACATGTGTGTTGCTTTCAGTTCAGTATTGGAATAATCGATGCTGAGAGTTGCCTCCTTATAGGCATCGACCTTTTCACCGCTGACGAGTTCTGCTCTGCCAAGTTCCGTGACTACATCATTGTCCCTGTTCTCGACCACGATATAAGCCTTGAATTTCTCGGTTTTGACAGGATTGAACTTGTAATAGAAACGGAATTTGTCTGGCCTTGATGTGAACGCGCGGCCATAATTCTCAGGAGTCTCTCCGTTCAGAGTATATTCTCCCATATAAAGCATACCTGCTGTCTTGTTCTTCAGCACATATCCGGAACCATCCACGAAAGTGTTTCCTTCGCCCCAGCCTACTGTGCTGATCTCAGCAGCGCCTGAGCCGGTATGTGCGTCAGATGTTTTTAGCGTACCTGAATATGATGTATAATAGCAAGATACGCCACTGCGCTGAGAAGTCGTCAGGTCATTGCGGGTAGCCCAATAATTGGCCTCAGTCTCAGAAGACTTGGGGAACCATTCATCAATGCCAAGTCCGGTGGTGCCGAAAGACCAGACCGTCTTCTTATAGACTTCCTTGCTGTACCAGTTCTCGAAACCGGCATTCTCCACCTGTTCTGCTCCCTCAGTCCTTACGGAAATCGGAGCTGAATAACTCTCCAGACGTCCGTTGTGGTTAATCCTGAACTGATACCCGGTATTTGCAGTAAGACCTCCGAAATTAGTGTAAGAGATTGTGTTTCCGCTGATTACGCCACCCTCGGCTGTCTTCCAAACAGAACCGTTGCTTTCCTTGTACTCGACACGGAACTTGTTTATGTCTCCGCTGAGGACAGTAGCACTGAACTTCGTGATTCTGTGAGAATAGACATCGGATTCCTTCAATGACAATGAGGCATCTGTACCCTTGAGGACGAATGAAATCTCCGGGCTTGTCGCCTGATTGCCGTTCTTGTCGGTCACTGTCAATGTAAATGTGCCCTGGAAAGGATTTTCTGCGCTGTAAGCGAGTTTCCTTCCAAGTTCAGAGAAGTCAATGCCGGAGTAAACTGTGTTGCCGTCCATTGCAAGGCAGTGGATGCCGGCTTTGTCCAGGATCTTCTTGACCTCTGCATTGACATTGACAAGATCCACTTCAGCAGGGACTCCTGCGGCTGTGAGGTACTCGGAATTTACCTTGAGGACAGCAGACTTGACACCTGCGCGCGATATCACGCTGACAAGTCCGTTCTCCATTTCCTCACCCTCATAGACCGTGTTCTCACCTGTTTCGCTAAGGCTGCTTCCAAGTTTGATTTCAGGAGCTTCGGTAGCTACATCAGTCGCAGAAACCGTCCACTCTTTCTCGACAAGAGAAGTGCTGTTGTCAATCTTGATGCCGATGGTCAGCTTTCCGGTGAATGCTGAAGTATTGACATTGAAAGTGATGAAATCATTCGGCTCGCATTTGATAGCCTCCGGTTTATACACCTTCCACTTGCCGTCAATCTTGGCATAGAGTCGGAAACTGAGATTACCTGCCGGGATGAAAGCGGCGCGGGTTTCGTTCTGTTTGAAGGTCAATGTATCTGAGACGTTCTTCTTGTCGGTGGATACTGAACCAACAAACTCCTTGTAGAATTCCTTGAGATTGTTTCCATAATTCACAGCAACTTTCACGTTCGCAAGCTTGGCTGTTCCCTTTACTGTGACAGATCTGTCTTTCGGGGTAATGGAGAAAGGCACCTTGGCCTGGTAGTACGCGGCATCGAAGCCGGCTTTCAGAGAATCACCATAAAAAGCATAAAGATTGTAGTCGCCACCATTCAGGCGGATTTTCTTTTCAGTCGAATTTGCATAAGTGTCTCTGTAGAGACGTTTACCATTGGCTTTCTTGAAAATTTCAACGGTAAAGTCATCAATTTCAGGGAGAGTCTCCTCTGCCTGGGACTTCACATTAAAATTGTGAGACCCGTCTGTGGTCAATGCCAGCGTAACTTCTGCCATTCCGGTTGTTTCTTCCGGGCCTGAAGTCGAGCAAGAAGTCATTGCCGCTGTTATTGCACACAGTGTCAATAATTTAGGGTACTTCATGTATTTGTTAAATAAAAAACATAATCCACAAATGTATGTCATTTTTATTCGTTTTCCAAATGTGCAAAAAACGCAAATTGGAACAAAAGTCGCTATTCCTGTTCCAATTTGCGTTTGTTTCGTTTTAGACCTGTCTGATCCGGTACCGGTTATTCTTCAATATTGGAAGCCGGTCTTGCTTTCTCCATCTCAGCCTTGGAAGTGCCTGCCGTAGTGGTCCAGGACATAGGATTTCTGAAACCTGCGAGGAAAGCCTTGACTTCCATGCGCTTTTTGCCTGCAAGCTGCATATCCTTGATGGAAATCGCACCGTCCGCAGTGGCTATTGCAAAGAAACTCTTGCCGTCGCTAAGGATGGTTCCCGGCGTAACATTGTCTTTTCCAATGTGCTCCAGCATTGACCTGAACTCTTCTCCCTCCACTTTTTCTGTGGCGAAAACCTTGAGCTGAGCAGGTGCCTTTGTCTCTTCTCCCTCCGGAACGAGTTCCGTGAAGGCGGTAGGGTACGGGCTCAGACCTCTGATGAGGTTGTAAACATTCTTGGTCGTGTCGTTCCAGTCGATGTGACACAGCTCGCGAGTGAGCTTTGGTGCCGGTTTCAGCACCTCAGAACCCTGGATGAAGCTTCTCTGTACTCTGGTCCCGATGTTCCTTTCAATGATGCCCTGGACTGTCTCTACCACAAGCTGTGCTCCGATAGGCATGAGTTTGTCATGGATGTCGCCTGCAGTGTCGTCCGGTTCGATTCTGCAATCCTGTCTGAGCATGATTCCGCCGGTGTCAATGTCCTTGTCGATCATGAAGGTAGTCACTCCGGTGAGTCTCTCTCCATTGATGACAGCCCAGTTGATAGGAGCTGCGCCCCTGTACTGAGGCAGGAGGGCGGCATGGAGATTGAAAGTGCCGAGTTTCGGCATTGACCATACCGATTCCGGAAGCATCCTGAATGCCACTACGACGAACAGATCTGCCTTGAAATCAGCCAGTTGCTTCTGGAACTCAGGGTCTTTCAGCTTGACAGGCTGCAGAACCGGGATGCCCTGCTCTACCGCAAACTTCTTGACTGCACTTTCATTGACTTTAAGTCCTCTTCCGCTCGGCTTGTCGGCGACTGTGACTACTCCGACGACGTTGTATCCGGCTTCTATGAGGGCCTTCAGAGGAGCGACTGCGAACTCAGGCGTCCCCATATATACTATTCTGGTCTTTCTGAATGTATTCATAAATTTGCTCTTTATTTTCCTCCACCATGAACCGAAGTTCTCAGTGTTGAATATTGCGGAGTCATGTGCCGCTTTCCATGTGAAATAGACGCCCAGAGGTGCCAGGACGACTGAAGAGATGAATGCACCTGCCGCTGCGGTAACCGCTCCGTCACGTGCCAGTTTCGTACCCGTGATGTCCACAACCCAGTAGAGCACGAAGAACATGACCGCGATGATTGCTGAGACTCCCAGACCGCCTTTGCGGATGAATGCTCCGAGGGGCGCGCCGATGAAGAAGAGCAGGAAGCAGGCCAATGCCTCTGCGAATTTCTTCAGCAGTTCCACGTCTGTCCTCCTTAATATATATAGGTAACTATATACGTCGTTCTCATATCCGCTGGCTGCCATCTTGAAATCCTCTGCGACGCGGGCCGCGTTTTCATAGGCTCTGACCTCCTGGTCGCGGTTTTTCCATGACATGTCGTCCAGTTCCAGGGGAGTCCGGCTCTGATAATGGGCTGCCGTGTCCAGCTGGTTGGAATATCTCAGCAGCTTCTTGGACATGAACGCGGCAAGGTTGACTGTTCTGGTGGAATCGTTGAGATTCGTAAGAGAGTCTTTTCCATGTCTCAGCTGCGAGAGGCTCATGGCCTTCACCTGGTCTCCGAACTTGGATTTGTCGGATTTCTGGAAGGCGTAGTTCTGCAACGGGATAATCATGTCCTGCTGACGGAAATTGATTCTCTGGAGCTGCAGCGAAGTGTCCCGGTAAGACATGTTGTTGGTTTCCTGATAATTGGTTCCGCTGAAGAGCTGGAACGTCAGGTAATCCTTCGACTTGGACATCTTTATCATTGCCGAGTCCGCCAGGGTGACACTTACGTTACCCTTGTTTGCAGTGTGGTCATAGACCATGACTCCATGCATGTAGCCGGTCTTGTCATCTTTCGAGTCGATTCTCAGGACATATCCGTCGATTCCGTCGTAGAAGGTTCCGGTAGGAATGTTGATTTCCTCCTTTGTCTTTCCGATGTCGTCGCGGAGTGTGTAAATCTTGTTGTATGAGACAGGAACCAGGTTGTTCACCGCAAAGAACGCGAGAATACTGATGACTCCGGCGGAAATGATAAGCGGCGTCAGGACTCTGACGAGGGATATTCCCGCAGACTTCATGGCAATGAGCTCGTTGTTCTCAGCCATCTGGCCGACAGTCATCACTGACGCCAGCAGGGTGGCCAAAGGCAGCGACAAAGGAAGCATGGTCGCGCTTCCCCAGCCGAGGAATTCCAGAATGATCCTGAATCCCAGACCTTTACCTACGAGTTCATCAATGTAAAGCCACAGGAACTGGAGCATCAGAATGAATATGACGACCATAAGGATGCCGAAGAACGGCCCCAGAAATGATTTCAGTATGAACTGATCGAGTTTCTTCATCTGCTGCTGTATTATAAATAGAGAGTGTGACCGGAATGTATGTCAGCCACACTCTCTGTGTTCGTATACTAGGCTGTAGCCAGCTCGACGAGTTTGGCGAGGGCATCCTTAAGCCCTGCGACATCCTTTCCGCCTGCTGTGGCGAGACCAGGCTGTCCTCCGCCTCCGCCGAGAATGAGTTTGGCAGCTTCTCGTATGTCCTTGCCTGCATTCTTTCCTTTGGCCACGAGGTCCTGGGAGTACATGAGTACAAGGTTCGGCTTCTCAGCATATTCGAATGCGGCAGCCAATACGAAATTCTCCGTCTGCTTCTGGAGAAGTCCGGCGACACCTTTGGCCAAGACAGGATCCATGGACTGTGAGAACTCGACAACCTTTATGCCATTGATCTCTTTTGCTTCCTTGGAAATCTTTTCAGCAAGCCTTGCGACCTTTTCCTGGACGAAGCTTTCGATTTCTTTCTTGTAGCCCGCATTCTCGTCGATTACCTTGCGGATAGCCTCTCCGAGGTCAGGGGTGTTGTTGAAGAATGCCTTCGCATTTTTCAAAGTCTCGCTCATTGCACGGGTGTGCAGCCATGCGGCTTCACCTGTAACTGCCTCGATACGTCTCACGCCGGCAGCAACTGCACCCTCTGAAAGGATTATGAACATGCCGATCTGACCGGTCGCCTGGGCATGTGTACCGCCGCAGAGCTCGACTGACTTGCCGAACTTCACGACTCTCACCCTGTCGCCATACTTTTCGCCGAACAATGCGATGGCTCCCATTGCGGTAGCCTCCTCCATTGTCGCGTCTCTCTTCTCTTCGAGAGGATAGTTGGCACGGATAAGTTCATTGACTCTCTTCTCCACTTTTTCGATTTCTTCGTCAGTCATCTTTGAGAAATGCGAGAAGTCGAATCTGAGGTAGTCCGGGCATACGTATGAACCTTTCTGCTCGACATGTGTTCCGAGAACTTCGCGGAGCGCCTGGTCGAGAAGGTGGGTGGTGGTATGGTTGTTCGTGATCTTGAGCCTTCTTTCAGCATCTACATGGAGGGAGAATGACTCTGTGCAGTCTGAAGGGATGCGCTCAGCGATGTGGATGGTGAGGTTGTTCTCCTTTACGGTGTTGAGGATGTTGATTCTCTCGCCGCTTTCAGACTCGATATATCCGGTATCACCGATCTGTCCTCCCATCTCCGCATAGAACGGAGTGCGGTCGAACACGAGCTGGAACATTGTCTTGTTCTTCTGCTTTACGGTGCGCTGCTTGATGAGGCTGACACCGTCAATGTCAGTGTAGTCGTAGCCGAGGAATTCCTCTTCCTCGCCATTGTTGTACTGGATCCAGTCGCCGAATTCGTTGGAAGTGGCCTGTCTTGCCCTTTCCTTCTGCTTCTGGAGCTCGGCATTGAACTCTTCCAGATCGACGGTATAGCCTTTTTCTGAAGCGATGAGCTCGGTCAAGTCGATAGGGAAGCCGTAAGTGTCATAGAGGACGAAGGCGTCCTTGCCGTTGATGACCTTGGTGTCGGCAGACTTCTCGAGATAATCATCCATGAGTCTGATACCTCTGTCGAGGGTGCGGAGGAATGCGAACTCCTCTTCACGGATAACGCTTTCGATAAGTTTCTGCTGGTTACGCAGTTCCGGATAAGCGCTTCCCATATCGTCTGCAAGCTGCTGCACGAGACGGCAGAGGAAAGGCGCGTTGAATCCGAGGAAGGTGTATCCGTAACGGACTGCCCTTCTGAGGATTCGGCGGATGACATAACCTGCCTTCACGTTGGAAGGAAGCTGACCGTCGGCGATTGAGAAGCTGATGGCGCGGATATGGTCAGCGATAACACGCATTGCGACCTCTGTATTCTCGGATTCATGATACTGATGTCCTGAAAGTTCCTCGATCTTGCTGATCATGCCGGTAAATACGTCCGTATCGTAGTTGCTCTTCTTTCCCTGAAGCACCATGCAGAGACGCTCGAAGCCCATGCCGGTGTCAATGTTGTGGTTCGGGAGAAGTTCGAGTTCCCCGTTTGCCTTCCTGTTGAACTGCATGAATACGAGGTTCCAGATTTCGATTACGAGAGGATTGCTCTTGTTCACGAGCTCGCGTCCCGGTACCTTTGCGATTTCCTCGTCGCTTCTGAGGTCAATGTGGATTTCACTGCATGGTCCGCACGGGCCTGTGTCACCCATTTCCCAGAAGTTGTCGTGTTTATCTCCGAGAAGAACGTGGTCTTCCGGGAGATATTTCAGCCATGTCTGGCGGGCCTCCTCGTCGAGGGATGTCCCGTCTTCCTTGGAACCCTCGAATACGGTGGCATAGAGTTTTGTCTTGTCTATCTTGTAAACTTCGGTGAGAAGCTCCCATGCCCATGAGATGGCCTCTGTCTTGAAATAGTCTCCGAAACTCCAGTTTCCGAGCATTTCGAACATGGTATGATGGTATGAGTCATGTCCCACTTCTTCGAGGTCATTGTGCTTTCCGCTGACTCTGAGACACTTCTGAGAGTCGGTCGCCCTGTGTGTCTTAGGAGTGACGTTGCCGAGGAAGATGTCCTTGAACTGGTTCATTCCGGCATTGGTAAACATGAGAGTTGGGTCGTTCTTTACGACCATCGGCGCAGAAGGAACAATCGTATGTCCCTTGGATGCGAAGAAATCCAGAAATTTCTGTCTTATTTCGTTAGATGTCATAGTGACTTAAAAATTTTCATCATGTCAAGTCCGTCTGGCACGATATTGCATATCGTTTCATTCTGCTGAAAAACGGAACAAACGACAAAATTATAACTTTTTCATTATCTTTGCAAAATATGTCGGCCCATAATAAGAAGTATAAACTTAATCCGGAGACTCTGCTTTATGAGATTGAGAAATCATCCGCAAAGTCCCGATTCACGAAAATGGCGATGCTCATCATTGCAAGCATAGCCCTTTCCGTCGTATATATGTGGCTTTTCACTTCTGTCCTCGGGATGGAACTTCCAAAGACGATAATGCTCCGCAAGGCCAATGCCAGATGGATTTCCAAGGTGGAACTCATGAATAGGCAGCTTGACATGTATGATGCTACCCTTGAAGGACTTGGTATGCGTGACGACGAGATCTACAGGAACATCTTCGGTATGAATGAAATTTCGCCCGAAGTCCGCAACGCCGGTTTCGGAGGAGTGAACAGATACGCATATCTGGACAATATCCAGAACAACTCGGCATTGAAGAAGACGACCATCCGTCTGGATATCCTCACCAAGAAATCATATGTCCAGAGCAAGTCTTTCGACGACGTGGAACTTCTTTCCAGAAAGGCCGGCGACATGGCATCATGTATCCCTGCCGTCCCTCCGATTCTTCCGGACAGGTCCAAGTTCCGCATTTCCAGCACTTTCGGATATCGTTCCGACCCTATTTCAGGCCATACGAAGATGCATACGGGCTTTGATTTTGCCTGCAAGCCCGGAAATCCGGTCTATGCTTCCGGTGACGGCACAGTGGAATCCGTGAATTTCGACCTTTTTAACTACGGAACTTCCGTTGTCATTGACCATGGCTTCGGATACAAGACGAGATATGCACATCTGAAGACAGCGTATGTCGTTGAGGGAATGAAACTTAAGCGTGGCGAGTGTCTCGGCGAGAGCGGAAATACCGGAAAATCCACAGGACCGCATCTTCACTACGAGGTGATATACAAGGGCAGATATGTGAATCCTGTGAATTACTTTGACATTGACATGCCTCTGAATGAGTACAGGTCAATGATAACGAAGGTGGCTGACGAGTCGGACAATGTGATGACCGGACACATCCGCAAGACCAGAAGAAGATAGGAGGGAATGTTATGGTTCGCTATATTTTAGACAAAGATTTCAATCTCCTGAAGGTGACAAGGTCCCTTTCCGGCATACTTTGGACGTGTGCCAAATGGGTTATCGCTACAGCCTCCCTTGCTGCTTTCTATTATCTTATATTCTCCCTGGTAATCAATACCGATGAGGAGAAGCGTCTGAAACAGGAAAACCGTCTCTACGAGAAACTGTATCCTGAGATGGAGCAGAAGGAGAAACTCATATCGGATGTCGTGAAAGACCTTCAGGCCAGGGACAATGCCATATACAAGCAGATCTTCAAGTCGCAGGCTCCTTCCGTCGATCCTCAGAATTCGGCCCTGTTTTTCTTTGCGACCGATTCTACGGAAGACAAGGATATTGTCGAATATACTGAACGCAGGTCATTGGCCTTGCTGGACATGACATCCCGCATTGACTCCAACTTCAAGGCGGTATTTTCCGACGCGGCTTCTTCCAGGACCCTTCCGCCGATGCTGGTGCCGGTTCCTGACCTGAAATTCGCGCAGGTCGGCGCTTCGGTCGGCAAGAAGATGGACCCGTTCTACAAGGTTTTGACCATGCACACTGGCATTGACCTTATCGCCGGACAGGGAACTCCGGTGATTGCGACGGCGGACGGTGTGGTGCTGGACGTCAAGCGCTCCGGCAAGGGACCCGGCAATGTCGTAGAGATAGGCCACGACGGCGGGTACCGTACGTTGTATGCTCATCTTCAGGATATTGTGGTCAGGAAAGGGGAGCGTGTAAAAGCCGGGAGAAAGATTGCCAATGTCGGTATGTCGGGCAATTCTTTCGCGCCGCATCTGCATTATGAGGTTCATAGGGACAGTCTCGTGCTGGACCCCGTGAATTTCTTTTTCGCGTCATTCAGCCCTGAAGATTACATGAAGGCCGCCTACATGGCTGCGACGACTGGACAAAGTTTGGATTAGGATATGGAAAGATTGTTTTACACTATCGGGGAAGTGGCTGATATGCTGGAGGTCAATGTATCTCTGGTGCGTTACTGGTCCGACAATTTCAGCCGTTTCCTGAAACCTCACAGGAACGCGAAAGGAAACAGGCTCTACACTCAGGAAGACATTGATGTCCTGAAACAGATTTATCATCTCGTGAAAGTCGGCGGCATGACGCTGGCCGGAGCGAAGAAGAAGATGACGGAGGACCGCAGGAGCGTGGAAAGCCGCGTCAAGGCGGTGGAGAGTCTGAAGGCTATCCGCACCCAGCTTGTGGAAATCAGGAAGTCTCTATAGCCTGTCCGGCGGAGCGTCCGAGGCATTGAAGTTTAATGTTCGCAAATAGATATTACTATGATTGTCAATGATATAACGAGGGTAATAGAGGACTTTGCCCCTCTTGGTATCCAGGAAAAATGGGATAACAGCGGACTGCTGATCGGCTCGCCTGAAACTCCTGTCCACAGTGTGCTGGTAGGCTTTGACTGTACACCTGAACTGGTGGATGAGGCAGTGGAATGCGGGGCGGACATGATAATCACCCATCATCCCCTCATTTTCGGGGGAGTGAAGAAAATATCTCCTGATGACCCTGTCGGTCTCACAATCATCAAGGCCGTCGCCGCCGGAATCTCCGTCTATGCGGCCCATACGACTGCCGACAAAGTACTCGCCGGCGTCAGCGGCGCAATGGCTTCGCGTTTGGGTCTTGTCAATGTTGCCGTGCTCGATTCTGACGGGGAAGGAACCGGACTTGGTGCCGTCGGCGACCTTCCGGAGCCGCTCAGCGCTCAGGAAGCGGTACGCCTTGTGAAAGAAAAATTCGGCCTCAAGGTCGTGAGGTGCTCGCATCCTGACGAGGGACTGATGATATCCAGGATAGCCATGTGCGGCGGCAGCGGCTCATCGCTTATCGCGAATGCGATTTCTGCAGGGGCCCAGCTATATGTCAGCGGGGATATTTCATATCATAACTTCTTTACTTCCAAAGGGTTCATGATAATGGACATAGGACATTTCGAGAGTGAATGCGATATAGTGGAAATATTATTTTCTCTGATAAAGAAAAATTTTCCTAACTTTGCAGTTCGCAAAAGTTGCAGGCTGATGGAGAGTAACCCTGTCCTCTACCTGTAGTTGCGGCGTTTTCATAAGATAAAGTAAATTATATATAATTAGATATGGCCAAGAAAATCAAGAAAGTAGAAACTCCAATTGACCAGAGGGAAACTTTCGTATCAATTCAGAAAAACTTTGCGGATTCTGACATGAGTGTTGAGGAGAAGCTCAAGACTCTCTATGCACTTCAGGAAGCAGATTCAGCTATCGACAAGATTCTCCAGCAGAGAGGTGAACTCCCTGTAGAGGTAGAGAAACTCGAGAACGAGGTCGCTGACCTCAAGGCTAAGGCTACCCAGATCAATACTGACATTGATGATGCAAACGCTAAAATCACTGACAGCAAGCACAAGATCGTAGAGTGTGACACCGCAATCGAAAGATATAAAATCCAGATGGAGAGCGTGGCCAACAGCCGCGAGTTCGACTCTCTTTCCAAAGAGGTTGAGAACCAGGACCTTCTGAAGAAGATTGCCCAGAAGGAAGTTGCTGACACGAAGGACGAGATTCTCCAGAAGAAGGCTGAGCTTGTGGAACTCAAGGATGAGATTGCAGTCAGAACCGAGGACCTCAAGGCCAAGAAAGAGGAACTTGCCCACATCGTTGAGGCTACATCCAAGGAAGAGAAGACTCTCCGTGCGAAGAGAGATGCCTGCGCTGCTAAGATTGACGCCAGGACAATGAGCGCTTATGAGCGTATCCGTTCAAGTGAGAACAACCACCTCGCAGTAGTCCGCGTTTATTACGGCGCCAACAGGACTGATGATGAGGGCAATGTCGATCTCGACGGAATCAAGAAAGGCATCAGCGACGGTAAAGTCCGCGGGGCATGCGGCGGATGTTTCAATACAATCATTCTCCAGAGACTTCTCGATATCTACTCCAACAAGAAACTCGTGATTTGCGAGCATTGCGGAAGAATCATTGTCAGTGACGAAATCGCCGGCAAGGCGTAAATGACGGGGAGAGGGTATCATGCCTGAGCCTAAGAAAAGTTCCAGAGCGAAGGAAAAGAAAGTCAATCTGGACACTCTTGGCCTCGAGATGGGTAACAAACCACCTCAAGCCGTTGATTTCGAGGAAGCTGTACTGGGCGCTCTGCTGATTGAACCGAGCTGCGTGGATGAAGCTATGGAGGAACTTACTCCGAGCTGCTTCTACGAGCCGAAACACAGAATGATATATGAGGCTATGGTCGAACTTGTCAATGAACATGTCGCCATAGACCTTCTTTCCGTATCCCAGAAACTTCTGCAGAAGAAAAACCTTCAGACTGTGGGAGGTGCCGTCACGTTGACGGCAATGTCCCAGAAGATCGGTGCTGCCGCTCACGTAGAGTACTATATCAAGATTCTGAAGCAGAAATGTATCCAGAGGGATCTAATCACTGCGTCCTATGACATTCTGAAGGAGGCTTATGACGACTCCGTAAAGGTCGATGACCTTATCGACCAGTCACAGTCGAAGATTTTCGCGGCTATCCAGAACAATGTCAAGAAAGATGTTCAGGATGTCGGGTCTGTGCTCAAGGCGGCGATGGACGAACTTGAGGAAAAGCAGGGAAAGTCCGGAGTGAGCGGAGTCCCGTCAGGTTTTCCTACCATTGACAAATATACTCTCGGCTGGCAGAAATCCAATCTCATAATATTGGGAGCGCGTCCGTCCGTGGGAAAGACTGCATTTGCGCTCAACCTTGCGAGGAATGCGGCAGTGGACAACAATATGCCGGTAGCCATTTTCTCGCTTGAGATGTCTTCCATCGAGCTTGTGAACCGTCTCATGACGACGGAGTCCGGGCTTGAAAGTGAGAAAATCAAGGGTGCGCAGGAACTTACCCAGAAAGATTGGGACCAGCTTCAGTACAGTGTGAAGGCATTGGCCAAGGCGCCGATCTACATTGACGATACTCCGGGACTTTCAGTCATGGAGTTCAGGACGAAGGCCAAGAGACTGGTCAAGTCCAAGGGCGTCAGATTCATAATCGTCGATTATCTTCAGCTCATGCAGGGCCCGAGCGAGCTTCGCGGTATGCGTGAACAGGAGGTTGCGGCCATTTCCAGGACGTTGAAAGGAACTGCGAAGGAACTTGAGATTCCTATCATGGCACTTTCGCAGCTTTCCCGTAATGCGGTCCAGCGTGGAAACAGCAACAACCGTCCTATGCTGAGTGACCTTCGTGAATCCGGTTCCATCGAGCAGGATGCGGATATCGTAATGTTTGTCCACAGGCCTGATGCCATCGGTCTGGGTGATACTGTCGAGGACAAGGAATATACGGAAATCATCTTTGCCAAGAACCGTAACGGACAGATCGGAACCATCGCCATGAGATACAAGGGCGGACAGCTCAAGTTCGTTGAGGCCAATGACAATCTTGCGGCTACCTTCGGCTCGGCCATGAACGGTCCGGTGACCGGAGGAGATTCCGGAGCGCAGGGCTTTGACGGGGGATATAATCCTGCAGATGATTTCGGCGGGGGAATGCCGTCAGGTGGTTTCCCGGGACCGGGTGAGTTTGACAATTCATCATTCATGTAGCATGAAAAGGGCAAGATACATATTTGCTGTACTTCTGGCCGGTCTCATTTTCCAGGGCGAGAACAAAGCGGTGGAGCCTCTCAAGGGTCCCAACTGCATTCCTGTCAAGAGTCTGGAGGAGAATAAACTGGCATACAAGGCAGGGGAGAAACTTACATTTTCCATCCATTACAAGTGGGGCGCCATCAATTCCGACGTGGCGAAGGCTACTGTCAAACTTGACACCACTACTCTGAACGGAGTTCCTGTCTTCCATTGCTCAGTGTTCGGAAAGACGGCGAAGTTCTACGATATGTTCTTCAGGGTGAGAGAGGATTTCCAGTCATGGTTCACCCGTGACGGCGTAGTTCCCGTCAAGTTCTTCAGGGATTCCCGTGAGGGAGGCTATTTCTCGACGAACAGATACACCTATGTATGGGATCCGGCGGAAACAATGCATATAGACGCGGAAATCGAGACCTCCAGAAGGCCGTTCAGGACTGAGGAACTGCCTCTTTCCGGCTGCACATATGACCTTCCTTCTCTGTTCTATATGGCCAGGAACATGAATTTCAACAAGGTGAAGCCCAATGTAAAATATCCTATGACTTTTGTCATAGACGATGACATATACAATGTCTATTTCATCTGGCTGGGGCGTGAGAAGAAGACCATAAAGGGACTTGGAACGGTGAAGACCGTGAAGTTTGCCGCAAAACTCATTGCGGGGGACGTCTTCGGCAGCGGTGAGGACATGTACATATGGATCAGTGATGATGAAAACCGTCTGCCGGTATATTTCGAGGCGCCGATACGTGTAGGTGTCGCTTCCGGAAGACTTACGGGATGGTCTAACCTGAAATATCCGTTTGATTCGAGAATCAAATAATCATGAAAAAGGAAGTATCTCATAAAGGTCGTGTCGTGGAGGTGGGACAGGATGTCATCCGGGTGGAGATAATATCCAGTTCCGCATGTTCTTCATGTCATGCCGCAGGACTGTGTACCATGTCCGAGGCAGTGAAGAAAATTGTGGAGGTGCCGGTGGCTTCGAACCCGAAATGCTATGTCGGCGAGGAAGTGGAACTGGTGCTTCAGGAGGCGACCGGAATGAAGGCAGTGTTGCTGGCTTATGTCATTCCATTGCTCATATTGCTTATTTTATGCGTATCTTTGTCGTACGTAAACATGAATGAATTATATGCCGGCCTTGCCGGTCTGGCCGGAGTTCTGGTTTATTACCTTGTACTGTACTTGGTAAGGAACAGGATATCCGGTGATTATGTGTTTAGGATTAGGAAATAAAACAATCTCAATCTATTAAAATGATGACTTCAATAATTACTGTAGAATCTACAATGAGATTATTGAGGGGAAAATTATTGAGGGCAGACAGGGGATTGAACAGGAAAGATACCTGACAATCACGATTGAGAGAAAGAACTTCGAGGAGGCAAAGGCACAGTTTGCAACCCTTGAGGCAACGATACACAAGGCTTTCATTGAGCTTGGGGCGGAGATTGTGCCGCTTAACGGCAATGAAAGGCTGAAAGTGCTCTATGACTATTACCATCTTGGCGATGAGGGCAGTTTTGATTTTGATATCAAAAAGGCAAAGAAGGTCGGGGCAGATTTTAGAAATGATCTGTGCAATGGCATGGTGAAATATTTCCCGGACCATTTTGAGGATGAGAGTAAATTCTGCAAGGCGCTTTTTATCAAAAAGTATCCGAGCAGTTTGTCAGACAGATTCATCAATGAGATTACTTCCCTTCCGGTTCATTCCATCACGAGCATTGATGTGGTGCCTGTTCCCAAGGATCTGACAACAAAGGTGCTTCAGAAGAAATATCTTGGTATTGAGTCGGATATTATCAAGCAGCAGAGAGTCCGTAATAAGAACAATGACTTCTCCACAGAAATCTCTTATGCAAAGAGAACGGAGAAAAAAGAGATTGAGGCAATTATGGATGATGTTCGTGAGAATGACCAGTGTCTTTTCTTTGTAGGAGTTACCATTATCCTTATGGCAGAAAGTAAGAAGGAGCTTGAGAGTGTCTGCGAAACAGTAGAAACAATCGGAAAACGTAACAGTTGTACGATTGATACACACTACTTAAAGCAGAGGGAAGCACTCAACACAGCACTTCCGATTGGTGTAAGACAGGTGGAGACAATGCGTACACTTCTTACCCAGTCACTTGCGGTGCTTATGCCATTCAATGTGCAGGAATTAAATGACAGCACAGGAAACTATTATGCAAGAAGACGTATGACCCTGCTGTTCTCCATGCTCGACTATATCGGTGTGGAAAACGGACGTACCCGTGTAGAATGGGTATCCGCCGCAGAAGGTGTGAAATTCTCCCAGACTATGAATGAGTTTGTAGAGAAGATCCATTCACTCGGTAAGAACGTAAGATTGGAGGATTTAAGATGCAGGAGCTGATAAATCGTGCAAAAGAACTGCTTGCTGACGGTACAGTTGCAAGAGTTCTGGGATGGAAAGCCGGAGATCTGCCTTACAATCCGGAACCGGCTTACTTTGAAACAGAAGAATCTCTGAAAGATTTTGTATATAACGGATTCTGCGGTGCAAACTTAAGCAAATATATGATCGAAGCTTCCAAACTGGAAGGCAAGACACTGGTTTGTTTAAAACCATGTGATACATACAGCTTTAATCAGCTGATCAAAGAGCATCGTGTAGACCGTGAGAAAGCTTATATCATTGGTGTTGGATGTAAAGGAAAACTGGATATCGAGAGAATCCGCAAACAGGGAATCAAAGGTATCGAAAGCATTTCCGGTGCAGAGATCACAGATGAGGCAGAAACACTGACTATTCAGACAATCTATGGTGAGAAGACCTGTGCATACAAAGATGCAATGCTTGAAAGATGTCACGTATGTAAAGGAAAAGAACATAAGATTTATGATGAACTTATCGGTGAGTCCAAAGACACAAAAGATGCAGATCGTTTTGCAGAAGTAGAGAAGATCGAAGCAATGTCTACCCCGATGAAACTG